>ERZ650302.1628-NODE-1628-length-12449-cov-17.377763_pt1 | contig 12449 bp, 7 predicted proteins | sample MGYA00376238_ERZ650302 | MGnify/ENA primary metagenome ERZ650302 (study PRJEB26733, sample SAMN07839298) | wastewater metagenome | biome: urban; feature: wastewater treatment plant; material: waste water | place: USA: North Carolina | collected 2016-04-28 ... | reverse complement strand
AAGAACCAATTGAGTTTCATGAAGTATTAAGTAAGTTTCATAAAATGAGAGTAGAGCATTTAAAAGAACATGGTTGGATTATTTAATAATTTTTTATAATTGTTATTTTAATTAACTGAATAAATTTTTGGCTTCTTTTTTTGGGTCATTCCATTGGAAAGTTGATGTTATTCTAATACTTTCTGTTATAGCTATTAACATTTATGTATTTAACAGTTAATATTGTATTATTTTAATAATACGACAAAAAAACTCTTGACAATAATATTTTCATTTGCTATACTTTTGAAATAAATGTATTATTTTAAAGATAGTGCATTAAAAAAAGGTAGTAAATGCTTTCATTTGTAAGAAAATTTTTTGTACCACAATTTGACCTCATTGATACAAAAACTAGTGATTTTGAAATAATCAAAGATCTATTTATAGATGGAGTCAATAATGGTAGTTATGAAAAAAGTATCATAAGCGATAAAAATCAATTTCACCATATGATCGAACATATGACAAATGGAAAACATGTAGTTGATGCTCGTGGAAGAAATGCAATAACTTTATCATGTGCATTATATGAAAAAGAGACTATTGGTTTTATGACATTAGCTATTGATTCTGCTAACAAAGAAATTGAAATCTGGTACTTTTCCATTTTACCTAAATACAGACACAGTGGTAATGGAACAAAATATATGGAAGTTTTATTTAAAATGATTAATCGAGAATTTCCAAATTATAGTTTAATGGCAAGATGCAAAGAAAAATCAAAAGAAATGACTAAAATCTTACATAATTTTAATTTTAAAGCGGTCTCTATTAACAAAGAAGATTATGTGATTTATAAATTGGCAAAGGTTTCTTCGTGATTAAACTAAACGACATAGCCGAGATAAAAACTGGACTTGTGCTTAACAGAAAAAAAGCTGACATGAGCAAGGATCAAAAGTTATATTATAGTGTTGTATCTCTCAAGTCTTTCAATGTTGATGCCGTTTATGATAATACTTTTGCAGATGAGTTTATCTCAAATGAACAAATTAAAGAGGATTATCAAGTAAAGCAAGGTGACATCCTCTTAAGACTTCGAGAGCCTAATTTTGCAGTATACATAGACAAAGAGTATGAAAACCTTATCTATCCATCTTTGATGGTTCGTGTAAAAATTCAAGACAATAGATTTGACCCACATTTCATAGCTCACTATCTAAACAGCAACACAGTAAAAAAAGCACTCTCAACAGAACTATCTGGTACAACCATACCCATGATAAATGTAGCAAATGTCAACGAGATAAAAATACCGCTTATAAACCTAGATAAACAAAAAAAGATAGTAGAATACTTAAAACTTGCTCACCAAGAAAACGAGCTTTTACAAAACCTAATAAACGAAAAACAAAAATACTCAAAAGAGATATTTGAAACATTAGCATTACAAGGAGAATAATTAAATGCAAAAAACGACTCAAAGCACAATCAACAATGTAGTATGGAAAGCTTGCGATACATTCAGAGGTACGATGGATGGAAGTGATTATAAAGATTATGTTCTTACGATGCTATTTGTGAAGTATCTTTCTGATTTTTACAAAGAAAAACTAGAACAGCTTCAAGCAGAGTACGGTGATAAGACGGATAGAATCGAAGCAAAGCTAAAAAGAGAAAAATTCAGACTTGATGAGAGTTGTACATTTGATTATTTGGTTAAACACAAAGAGGCTTCTAATCTTGGTGAAATAATGAATAAAGTACTTGAGAGAATCGAAGAGGACAATAGGGACAAACTTGAAGGTATCTTTAGAAGCATAGACTTCAACAACAAAAACAAACTAGGTGATACAAAAGAGAGAAACACAATACTTAAAAATCTTATTGAAGATTTTAGTGATACAAGACTTGATTTAAGACCTTCAATGTTAGAGGGAAATGATGTAATAGGAGATGCTTATGAGTATCTTATCTCACACTTTGCAAGTGATGCAGGGAAAAAAGGTGGAGAATTTTATACACCAAGTGAAGTATCGACTCTTTTAGCAAAACTAGTTGAGCCAAAAGAGGGAGATATGATTTATGATCCAACTTGTGGTTCTGGTTCACTACTTATTAAAGCATCAAAAGAGATAGGAAGTAAAAACTTCCGTCTTTATGGGCAAGAGAGAAATGGACAAACTCAAGCACTTTGTAAGATGAATATGTTTTTACATGAGATAAACGATGCAGTTATCGAGTGGGGAGATACGATAAGAAATCCACTTCATCTACAAGATAATCTTCTAAAGACTTTTGATGTGGTTGTAGCAAATCCACCATTTAGTCTTGATAAATGGGGAGAAGAGATAGCAAGTGAAGATAGCTTTGGAAGATTTAAATATGGAACACCACCAAAAAGTAAAGGAGATTTTGCTTTTGTTCTTCATATGATTAGTTCACTTAATTCTAATGGGAAAATGGGAGTTATTTTACCTCATGGTGTATTATTTAGAGGAGCAAGTGAAGGCAAAATTAGAACAAAACTTATTGAAGATAATCTTCTTGATGCAGTTATTGGCTTACCTGCAAACTTATTTTTTGGAACTTCAATACCAGCTTGTATTTTAATATTCAAGAAGAATAGACCAAATAAAGATATTATATTTATCGATGCAAGTCGTGAGTATGGAAAAGGCAAAAATCAAAATTATCTTAGAGAAGATGAAGAAAATAACGACATAAAAAAGATAGTAGAAACTTATAAAAACAGAAGTGAGATAGATAAGTACTCACATGTAGCGACACTAGAAGAGATACAAGAAAATGACTACAACCTAAATATCCCTAGATATGTAGATACATTTGAAGAAGAGGAGATTATTGATTTAGATGCTACAAAAACAAATATAGCAAATATTGAAAATGAGTTAGTGGAGATAAAATCAAAAATGAGTGGGTATCTTAGGGAGCTTGGGCTATGAGTGAAATGATAATATATCAAGATGATAGTGGCACTACAAATCTTGAAGTAAAACTTGAAAATGAAACTTTATGGTTATCTCAAAAACAATTATCTGAGTTATTTGATGTAACAACAGCTACTATAAATGAGCATATTAAAAATATATACTATGAAAAAGAGCTTGAAAAAGATTCAACTATTAGGAAATTCCTAATAGTTCAACAAGAGGGAACAAGAAATGTAAAAAGGGATATAGAACACTATAATCTTGATATGATTATTTCTGTAGGTTATAGAGTAAAATCAAATATTGCTACAAGATTTAGACAGTGGGCTACAGCAAGAATTAAAGAGTACATCATCAAAGGTTTTGTAATGGATGATGAAAGATTAAAACAAGCTAAAAATAGTTATTTTGATGAACTTCTTGAACGAATTAGAGATATAAGATCAAGTGAGAGAAGGTTTTATCAGAAAATTACCGACATATATGCACAGTGTAGTAGTGACTATGATGCTTGTAGTGAGATTACAAAAGAGTTTTATGCAACCGTGCAAAACAAACTTCACTATGCAATCACAGGGCTAACAGCAGCCGAAATCATAAACCAAAGAGCCAAAAGTAAAGAGCCAAATATGGGGCTTACAAGTTGGAAAAACTCACCAAATGGAGCTATACGAAAAAGTGATGTAACTGTTTCTAAAAACTATCTAAGTGCCGATGAGCTTGATATGTACAACCGTATAGTAGAGATGTATCTAAACTTTGCAGAGTTTCAAGCCAAAAGTAAAAAAATCATGACCCAAAAAGATTGGATAGAGAAGCTTCATGGCTTTTTGACTATGAACGATAGAGATATACTTCAAGACAAAGGCAAAATCACAGTTAAATTTGCCGAATCATTAGCCATAAGCGAATATGAAAAATACAAAACAAAGCAGGATAAACTCTATATATCGGACTTTGATAAGCTTGTGCAAAAGGTGGAAAAAAATCATGAGTGAAATCAAACAAGGCTACAAGCAAACGAAAGTAGGGATAATTCCTGAGGATTGGGAGGTTGTGAAGTTAGGGAAAATTGCACCATTACAAAGAGGATATGATTTACCAACTGATAGTGTGCAAGAGGGTATTTATCCAGTTGTGTATTCAAACGGTATATTAAGATTTCATAATGAATATAAAGCTAAAGCCCCTGGTATTGTTACTGGAAGGTCTGGAACTATTGGAAGAGTAACATATGTTGAAGATAATTATTGGCCACATAATACATCATTATGGGTAACTAATTTTTATGACAATAATCCTAAATTTGTTTATTACATGTATATTAATCTTGATTTGACAAAATTTAGTGCTGGTTCAGGTGTTCCTACTCTAAACAGAAATGATGTACATATTCAAGATATCTCTCTCCCACCCTTAAAAGAACAAGAAAAAATAGCCGAGATTTTGACAACTTGGGATAAATCCATCACTAAACAAACCGAGCTTTTGAGAGCAAAAGAACTACTTAAAATTGCCCTTATGCAAAAGCTTTTAAGTGGTGAAGTTCGTTTTGATGGGTTTAGTGATGAGTGGGAAGAAGTGAGATTGGGGGAGATTGGGCAAATTGTAACTGGAACAACTCCGCCAACAGATACAAAAGCATATTATGAAAATGGACAATTTCCCTGGATAACACCAACAGATATAAATGACAAAAAAGATATTTGTAAATCGGAAAGATATTTAACATCATTGGGACTGGAAAAGGGAAGATTTATTCCAAAAGGTAGCTTATTAGTTACCTGCATTGCGAGTATAGGTAAAAATGCAATTTTAACAGTAGATGGAAGTTGTAATCAACAAATTAATGCTATTTTACCGTCAGAAAAGAACAACATAAATTATCTATATTATTTTATTGAATATAAAAAAGATTATTTAATTAAATTTGCTGGACAAAGTGCAACACAAATTTTGAATAAAAAAAGTTTTTCAAGTTTAAAAATCAAACTCCCATCACTTTCAGAACAACAAAAAATAGCCGAAGTTTTAAGCCTTGCAGATGATGAGATAAATCTTCTTAAAAATGAACTTGAAGAGCTAAAACTACAAAAAAAAGCACTTATGCAAAAACTATTAACTGGACAAGTGAGGGTTAAGGTATGAGTAACTTTTCAGGTTCATTAGGTACGGTCGCAATAGATGAAGGAAATTTAGTTATTCTTGAAAACGGTTATGATGTTGCTCATATTCCAGTTCCCCGTCCGTTTTTAGGTGCAGATAATAATTCTGAAAGCACAACAGAAAAAACAGAATATTTTGAGGATACTTATGGTAATTCATATACAATAACTATATATTCTTCAATGTATGGTGGAGTAGATTATGAAATTGAACCTGAAACAATTGTAGATGTACAAGGATTAGAATTTTTCAGATCTAATCTTCAAGTATTTTTTGAAGAACCTGAACCGGAGTTTGATCCATGGGAATATTTTTCTCCTGAAGAGATAGAAACTGGATATGAAAAAAGATTACGATGGTCAAAAGAGCTAATTGATAAATCTATGCATGAAATATCAATTATTATTAATGTATCTAGTCTAGAAACATTAATGAAGGATCTTTTTAAAAGTAATTCAAAACTATGGTTTCATCACATATCAGATGATGAATTAGATACAAATATTTTTCAATTTGTAAAAGTTTATAATTTACAAGAAGCTTTTTTATTAGAATTAATGAAAAATTCTACTACATCTAAAGAAAGTAAAATTCAAACTTTACAACAAGCAATTAAGGATAAACTGAGAAATATTGATTTTCAAAAAACAGAAAATCAAGGTAGCTTTAATTGGCTTTTTAATAAAGTATTCGGAATACAAATTAGCACTTTTTTACAATCTGATGAATTAAATGGAAAGAAGTTAAAAGAACATTTTGAAGAAATGTATAAGTTGCGCCATAAATTAATTCATGGTGTTGATATACAAGAAAATATTGATGAAAGTCAATCATGTTTATATTATGATCTTACTAAAAAAGTATGTGATTTTTTTATAGATGAAATGGCTAAACTGAATCGTAGTCGTATCGGAAATATATTTAAATGAAAACTCATTTTCACTGGACAGATATTATTAGTCTTAATAGTTCTCAAAATGATGCTTTCGAAGAATTGCTTTGTCAGTTAGCAAAAAAAGAAGCAATTGAAAAGAAAAAGAACTTTATTAAAGTTGGTAATCCTGATGGCGGTGTTGAATGCTATATTGTTTTAGAAAATGGTGATGAGATAGGTTTTCAGGCTAAATGGTTTTTATCAACACCTGAAGAGAACCAATGGAATCAAATAGAAAAATCGTTTAAAACTGCTATAGAAAAACATCCAAAACTAATTACTTACTATGTGTCTATGCCACTTGATAGAGCTGATCCAAGAATTAAAAAGCAAAAATGGTTTATGGATAAATGGGAAGATAAAGTTGCGAAATGGAAAAATTTCGCCAAAGATACATATAATCGAGATATTTCTTTTATTTACTGGGGTAGTTCAGAGCTCATAGAACGACTAACAAAAGAAGAGTATATTGGACTTAAAAGCTTTTTCTTTAGTGCTATTGATTTATCAGATAAATGGTTTAAAAATCAAAATGAATTAGCTATTAAGGATTTAGGAGCAAGATATACTCCAGAAATCAATGTAGATATTGAGATTGTAAAAAACTTTGATGCATTAAGTAGAAATAATAAATTTAGACTTAGAATTGATAAGCTTTATCATGAAACAATGATTGCTTTTAGAAAATGTTTTAAGCATTCATATAGAAAACACGAAATTCTTCAGTCATTGTTAGAGTTAATAAATCATGATTTAATAAGTTTAGAAAATCTTTATGACTCAATAATTTTTGAAGGTATTTTATATATTGATATTAAGGCTATTACATTAGTTCTAGAAAATATTAGTAATGTGTCATACAAATTAAATGATACTTTGTATGAATTAAATCAAGAGGAAATAAAAGAACAAAAAATTGAAACTTCTAAAGATGGTTATAGAAAATCAACAAAATATGATAGTACTATACGAGATTTTAAAGATTTCTTATCTGCTCTGTATGAGTTCAAAGAAATTATCGATTCAAGAGCTTTAAAGCTTTTCAATACTCCATTTATGATTTTGGATGGAGAAGCTGGTATAGGGAAGTCACATCTTTTAGCAGATGTAGTAAATGAACGAATATTAGAGAATTCAAATTCTATTTTTTTATTAGGACAACATTTTAGAGAAAGCAAAAATCCTTGGAGTCAAATACTTGATTTGCTTGATATGAATAAATTCTCGAAAGATGAGTTTTTGAGTGCACTAAATACGAAGGCAGAAGTTAAAAATAAAAGATTAATAATATTTATTGATGCAATTAATGAGGGTAAAGGTCGAGATTTTTGGAATGATTTTTTAATTAGTTTTATCGAAACAATTAAAAAATATGAATGGCTTGGCTTGGTCTTAAGTGTTAGAAGTTCTTACTTTGATTTAATAATTCCCAAAAAAGTCTTTGAAAATAATTTAGTGTTACCTATCACTCATTTTGGATTTCAAGGTATAGAATACGGGGCATCAAGTTTATATTTTAAAAACTATAATATTCTTCAACCTTCTATACCTTTATTGCATCCAGAATTTTCAAATCCATTGTTTTTAAAACTTTTTTGTGAAGGTTTAAATAAAAAAGGATACACCCATATTCCAGATGGATATGAGGGAATTACTCATATCATTAAATTTTTTATAGAAGGTATTGAAGAAAAATTATTAAAAAAATATCAAAATATTAAGAGTCTTAAATTAATAGATAAAACGATAAATATTTTAATTCCTTTTGTATTGAAAAATCAAACAATATCTTATACCGATGCTTTATCAGTTTTTATTGAAAAAATAGAATCTAAATGGAAAATAAATCCAGAGTTTTTGGATGATTTAATAACAGAAGGCTTGCTAACAAAAAATTTATTTTATAATCATGATACAGAAGAATATGAAGAAGGTATTTATTTTGTGTATGAACGATTTGAAGATCATCTTAAAGTAAAATACCTTTTTGACAATTTTTTAGATAAAGAAAGTCCAAAAGAATCTTTTAAAAAAGAGCAGTTAATTAGTTATTTCAACGAATCAAATTTCTATTACAATCGTGGCATGATTGATGCAATGAGTATTCAATTACCAGAAATAGTACCAGTTGAAATAATTGATATTGTTGATCAAAATGAATATATTATACAAAGTTTTTTTGATAGTTTGTTGTGGAGAAGAGTTGATAGTATAACACCTCAAGTTGCCTCAAGGTTATTGAAAAACATTAATAATGAGCATTTTACTGAAAGTATTTATAAAATATTATTCTCAGTTGCCTCTAATCCAAAACATCCTTTAAATGGTAACTTATTATTTGAATATCTATCAAAATTTTCTATGAGAGATAGAGATTTATTTTTAAATCCTTTGCTCAATAGTATTTATTTTAACGACGAAATTAATCCTATTATTAGGTTACTTGACTGGTCTTGGCTTGATGAAGAGAAAAGTTATATTAGTGATGAATCTATATTTTTGACTGCCATTACATTATCATGGTTATTAATATCATCAAACAGAAAACTTAGGGATTATGCTACAAAAGCAATGATTTCTTTATTGCAAAATCGAATAAATGTAGTTTTATCTCTTTTAAATAAATTTGAAAATATAAATGAACCATATATTTATGAAAGATTATTTGCTATTACTTATGGGGTAGTAATTAGATTAGAAGTATATAGTGGTTTAAAGGAGTTAGGCGAGTACATTTATCATACAATTTTTAATAAAGATGAAGTTTATCCCCATATATTACTTAGAGACTATGCTAAGAATACAATTGATTATATAAGCTATTTAGATATTGAGTTAGAAGTTAATTTTGATAAAGTCAAACCACCTTATAAGAGTTTTTTACCAAGAATAGAAGACTTACCGACAAATAAAGATATAGATATTTACGATAATCGTGATAAAAATTATCATCAAAGTAGGATTATTTCATCTATGGTTACTGAGTATGGAAAAGGAACTGCAAGTTACGGTGATTTTGGAAGATATGTATTTGGAAGTGCATTATATCATTTTGAATGTAAAAAACATGAACAATTACTAAGTAATTATGCAACAAAAAAAATATTTGATGAATATGGATATGACGGAGATTTATTTAATAATACTGAAAAAACTATAAGTCAAATGAATAGAGGTTACAATAGACATAATCATAGTATCGAACGAATTGGGAAGAAATATCAATGGATTGCATTTTATGACACTTTAGCAAGGATTACAGATAATTTTATAATGTTTGATCCTAGTAGTTGGGGTAATGAAAAAGAGCCATTACAATATAGAGGTAGCTTTGAACCAAGTGTAAGAGATATAGATCCAACAATATTAATAAAAGAAACAAAAATGGATAGAAAATCTGAACAAAATTTTTGGTGGACTCCAAAAATTGATTTAGATTGGAATATGGAAAATAGATTATGGGTAAAAAATACTGAAGATTTACCAAAAATACAAGAGATTTTGGAAGTTACTGATACAAATAGTGATAAATGGATAGTTTTATCTTCATATCCAGATTGGGATGAACCTATTAAAAAAGGTTATGATAGATACGAGATGGCTCATAAAGGACTTTGGTATCAATTTAGAAGCTATATTATTCCAAGAAATGAGTTAAATGACTTTCGACAGTGGGCAAATAATAAGTGGTTTTGGAATAATTGGATGCCTGAATCAAAAGGTCATTATCAAATGTTTAGTAGAGAACATTATTGGTCAGAGGCTTACAGGTTTTTTCAAAATTCATATTATGGCGGACATGAAGATTGGACTGAAATAGAATCAGAATACGGCACAAATAATGAGCAGTATAAAAATAAAATTGCATTAACAACAGATGAGTACTATTGGGAAGAAGAATTTGACTATTCAAAAGAAAATTCATTTAAAATTTTAAAGCCATCAAAGCTTCTATTTGATGGTTTAGGAATGAAATATTCTAAAAATGATGGTCAATTTATTGATAATCATAATGATCTGATATGTTTTGAAGCTAGCGTATATAATGAATCACATCAATGCTTATTGGTAAAAAAAGAAAATTTATTTGAATTTTTAAAGAAAAATGACTTTAGTATAGTTTGGACCGTAATTGGTGAAAAACAAATTTATACTCCAATGTCTAATCGGGATAGTTTTGATGGATATATGCAAATTAGTGGTTATTGCCATTTAGACAACGATAAAATTAATATTGGAACTACTAATGTAAGAATTACTGATGATGAAAGAGGAATAGTAGCTGTAACTTTAAATGAAGGTAGAACATGAAAAAACAATTAACAATAAGCGAAAGAATTATTACATCAATTATATATTTTACAATTATACTTTCAATAGGATATTATCTTGATAGTGGCTGGGGATTTTTGACTAATAGTTCTAACCCACTTAATACTCTTTTTGTGGCTTCTGCATTGATGCTCATTATGGGTTCATACATAACAGAACCATTTTATACAAAACCTATTGATGTAATAGCGAAATCTTTTTCAATATTACTTGTGCTTTTTGGATTAAGTAATATGGGAAATTTCTTATTTCATGATCTGTTTTTATATTTTACTTTTTCACTTTTAGCATTCTCAATAATTTTGGTTTTTCTACAACAACTTGGAAGATATGAAAAAATAGGGCAAATAATTTATAAAATAGTTACATATATTGGTAAGCCAGAGATTATCTTTTCAATGTTGTATCTCTTGACACTATTTAGCTTTTATATGAAAAGTGCTACAAATGAATTTTTACTATTGTTTGGACTTTGGCTAGTACTTATCTTTAAAAAACCAGTTGAAAAGCTTTCAAGACTTTTAATAAAGCTATATGAAATTATAGATAATCAAACATCTCAAATAATTCCAGTAGGTCAAGCAATAGGTTGTGAAAACCCTTATCTTTATACAGTTGAAATTAATTCTAAAAATAATGGGCAAACACTTTCTAAAGGAGATTTAGTAGTTATAGCAATGCAAAATGATAGGCAAGCTGTTGGTGTTGTTATCAATAAAAAACATCTACTCAACAATGATTGGTTTAGTATTTATCTTTTAGTGGATGAGAATAATGAGCCTTTATCAATCAACTCTCTTCTTATGGATAAAAATTCAATTTTTTACACTCCTAATCAAACTTTTATGTTAGATATAAATACTTTATTACCTGAGTATAAAGAAAAAATACAAAACAATTTTCTCTATAAAAATAGCTCAAATATTGTGGGATATGTTTCAAAAGATTCAAATATAAACAAAATAAAGTTTCATTTGATATTAGATGAACAAAATAAAGAAGAGCAATCTATTGGAGAAGGTTCGATACTTACATCATCAATATTTGGTCAAGAAACACTTTATCAAATCATTGATGGAATTACAACCGAAGAAAATTTGGAGCATAAAGATAAATACGGATTTACAACAGTAATTGCTAAAAAAATTGGAAACTACGATAAAACAAAAAAAGAGTTAAATACAGTTAAATGGTTGCCATCAATTTATTCGCCAATTTTTATTCAAAAAGATATCGATGAAGTTGTACATGATTCCAGTAAATTTATAGGTACTTTGCCAAATACAAGTTACGAGATAGAAATTAAGGAGCCTAATTCTCTTGTTACTCACAATACTGCTATATTAGGAATATTAGGGATAGGTAAATCAAGACTTACATTTGAATTAATACAAAAGATAATTAATACCACTGGCACTAAAGTTATTTGTATAGATATTACAAATCAGTATTTTACTGAATTAAAAAGCTATCTTAATCCAGATCAAATTTTTGCAGAATCTAAAGCCACTTTATCTCGTATAAGAAAATATAGTGAAAGAGCAGGCTCAAAAACCAATCCTAATGATTGGGGAAATGAAAAACTTTATCAAAAAATAATTAAAAGAAGAATTCAAGCTTTTAATAAGTCAAAAGGAAAAGTTTTGGTTTTTAACCCTGATTGGCATAAAGTAAAAAAAACCCGTTCATCCTTTAATATTGAATATACTGATGATTTAACAATCGCTGAAAAAACTAGAGTGATTTCAGAACAAGTATTTATGTATGCTATGAGTCAAGGAGAAACAGATAAAGCACGATTTCTACTTGTTTTTGAAGAAGCTCACTCTTTGATACCTGAATGGAACTCTACGGCAAACCCAGGAGACCAATCAGCAAGTAACGGTACAGCAAAAGTAATCTTGCAAGGTAGAAAGTATGGTTTAGGTAGTTTTGTTGTCACTCAAAGAACAGCAAATATTAGTAAAAGTATTTTAAACCAATGTAATACTATTTTTGCACTAAGAGTTTTTGATGATACAGGTAAACAATTTTTAGAAAACTATATAGGTTCAGATTATGCGAATGTATTACCTACTTTA
>ERZ650302.1627-NODE-1627-length-12450-cov-12.460589_pt1 | contig 12450 bp, 11 predicted proteins | sample MGYA00376238_ERZ650302 | MGnify/ENA primary metagenome ERZ650302 (study PRJEB26733, sample SAMN07839298) | wastewater metagenome | biome: urban; feature: wastewater treatment plant; material: waste water | place: USA: North Carolina | collected 2016-04-28 ... | reverse complement strand
AATTAGCCTATGATATTGTGTTATCAGTTGGAGTAAATCTTGATATAATTGCAGTCGCAAAAGAGAAAGTTGATGCAAAAGCCCACAGGGCAAAAGGTGCTGCAAAAGATATAATTCATTATAAAGATAAAAATGGTGAGTTTAAAAATCTAAAATTATCAACAAGTGATAAAAGACTTCAATTTGTTCAAAGACAAAGAGATGAAGCCCACAGATTTGTAATCAATTTTCATAAAAAACAAAAAAGAGCGGAAGATAAACAAATATCATTATTACAAATCAAAGGAATAGGAGATGCAAAAATTAAAAAGCTTCTTCTTTATTTCGGAGAGTTTGAAAAGATTAAAAGTGCATCAATTGAAGAGTTAAAAAATGTATTAAATGAAAAAGATGCAATCGTTATATCAAATTATTTTATTCAACCAAAGGATTAATTTTGGCAAAAATTTTATTAAGTAAAGAAAACCTATTTCACAATTTCACAGTTATTTCAAACCAAGCAGGTTCAGTTGATAAAGTTGCAGTTGTATTAAAAGACAATGCATATGGTCATGGACTTTTAGAAATTGCAACTCTTGCACGTGAGTTTGGAATCAAAAAAGCAGTTGTAAAAAGCCTTGAAGAAGCTCTTATCATAGAAAAATTATTTGATGATATTGTAATCCTTGCGCAAAAAGATATTCACACTTATTCACATACTTTTCACATCGCCGTAAACAGTTTAGAAGCTATAAAAAACTTGCCTGAAAACATAAAAGTTCACATTAAAGTAGATACGGGAATGCATCGAAATGGTATTATGCCAGAAGAGCTAGAAGAGGCTATTCTAGGGCTTTGTAAGAAAAACATACAAGTAACTGGTGTATTTACTCACCATAAAGCTTCAGATGAATTATCAACTGATTTTTACTGGCAAAAGTCTGTTTTTACTAGTGTTAAAGAGAATGTGAAAATAATATGTGAAAAACTTTTACTACCCCTTCCAGCCTTCCATTCTTGCAACTCTGCGGCACTTTTTAGAACCTCAGATTTTGATGAAGATTTTGCAAGAGTAGGAATTGCTACTTATGGATATTTAGATAATGCAGGAGTGTTTAATTTTCCAACTTTAAAACCTGTTATGTCACTTTGGGCTTCAAAACTCTCAACTAGAGTTTTACACAAAGGTCAAAGTGTTGGATATGGAGGAACATTTACAGCAACAGAAGATATGACTGTTTCAACTTATGATGTTGGTTATGGAGATGGTTTTTTAAGACTAAATGAAAGAAACTCATATACAACTCCAAAAGGTTATAAAGTTCTTGGTCGTGTTTCTATGGATAATCTATCTTTAAACACAAATGATGAAGAGGTTTGTATTTTTGATGATGTTCAAGCTTTAGCAAAAGAGCATGATACAATCACTTATGAAATCACAACAACATTGAGCCCATATATTAAAAAAGAGATTGTTTAAAAGGATAAATTAGTATGTTAGAAGTTTTATTATTGTCATTTGCACTATCAATGGATGCATTTGCTGTTTCTATTGGATTGGGTGTTAAGTCACAAACTTTTGATAAAAAATTTGCACTAAAAGTTGGTCTATTTTTTGGATTCTTTCAAGCATTTATGCCTTTGATTGGTTATCTTGCAAGTATTGGATTAGGAAGTTTTATAACTGAAATAGACCATTGGGTAGCATTTGTTCTTTTAGCTGGAATTGGTGGAAAGATGCTTTATGAAAGTTTTGGAGAAAAAACAGAAGAAGAGATAGCAATAGTTACGAATAAAGTATTACTTTTACTTGCAATTGCTACAAGCATCGATGCAATGGCTGCTGGATTTACACTTGGACTGTTGGATTTAAATCCATTTTTATCAATGGTTTTAATTGGTGTTATCACATTCTTATTTAGTTTCTTTGGTGTATTTGTAGGAACTAAAGGTGGCTCATTTCTGGAAGATAAAGCTGAAAAAATTGGTGGTATTGTACTTATAGGAATTGGATTAAAGATTTTGATTGAGCATACATTATTTTAAGTATGTTTAATTAAATTCTATAATCTACTTTGTTATAAAAGACTCCCAAGTATAATTCTTAACTAGTTCTACTAGCTCTAAAACATAGTTATCTACATTATCGAATAAGATATATATAAAGATGATATGAATACTCATCTTCTTTTAAATTACCTATAAAATAGCACTTTCTTTTCCTAATTTACAAATAATGGCATCTTCAATATGATAAATTTGTTCCAATTCTTCTTGTGTAACTAAGCTATCTTCATTAAGATTCAAAACTTCTATAGAAAACCAAGTATTAAATTTATATTCTGCTATTGGTTCAATCTTAGTTAGTACTAAATTTAAGTTTATAATTGTATTTTTATTTTCAATAAAACAAAAATTGTTTCTCCAATCTTGTTCTATTTCAATTTCATTGTGACTATTAAACATAACTAAACATCCATTTTTTATTTTGGTTTAACACATTAAAACTTATAATTAATTTAATTATTTATGTAGTACAATAGGATAAAATAAATATTCTTAGTAATAATATGAACAATAAAGAGGTTTATGAAATATGTCTCAACCAATAGGAATAATAAGCAAAATAAAAATAAGTGAAAAAGCTTATAAAAGATTTTTAAAACAAGAAGCAAAAGAGATAGCAAATGAGCTGTTTTATACTTTTTGGCATAAATTATCAAATATCTATCTATTTCAATATAACAAAAAAGAAGAGATACTCTATATATTTGTATATTATAACTATGGTAATGCAGAATTTCTAAAAGAATCTACTATTTATAAAGCTATTGAAAGAATTGAACCTTTTTTGGATGAAAAAAGTGAAGGTTATTTTTTTGGCACATTAGATAGCATAAATTTTGAAAATTATATCACTAAAAAAATAATTGAAAAACAAAAATTAATTGATTATCAATTTTCACAAGAAGAACTAACAGATATAGGAAAAGAAGCTTATAAAAAATTCTTTTATAAAGTCAATGATATTTCAGATTATGAAAATTTTTTTGATGAACATTTATCTTATATTGACAAGGCAATAATAAAACATTTTAAAATACTCAAAGAAGAGGCAAGAATAAAAGTTGCAAAAGAAGATTTGCCTAAAGCTACGCCAATTAATCCTATCCAACTATTTAAAGGTTATTTTTATAATGGTAGCCATTTTTATTATTGTGATGGAATTAGAGAAATTATCTGTTTTGAAAATATCGATTTACAAAATTTAACTGAAGTAAATTATGGATTAACAGATGGCAAATATATGATTATTGGTAATAAGGTTAAAAAAGTAGATGATAAAGAGTTTAAAGAAGAGATTTGTAAAAAAGAGATTTATGAACAATCTATATTAAGCAACACATTTTATGAATTAATTCCTGATGAATATTTAGAAAATTCTTTAGATTATTGCATTCAGTTCAATACTTTTTTAGAAAATCCTCATTTTAAAAATATTTATACACAATATAAATATAATCCACTTTTTTTAGAACATGTCAATAACTATTTATCTCATTGTTGGTCTTTATATACAACATCAAATGATATGGAAAATGACAAAAAAAGAGATTATTTAATAAAAGGATTAGAGTTTTATAAAAAAGTTGAAAATCATTATTTAGCTGAGCTTAATCCTTTTATTTTTCATCATTTAACTTCTATTTGTGTTGCATTAAATTATCTTGATGAAGCTATAAAGTATTTCGAAAAAGCTTTTTTTTATGGTTATTTACAATTTCATTTAATGCTTACAGACGAAAATTTAAAGCCAATTTTTAATCATAAACGATTTATAGAGTTAAAAAACTGGTTCAATGAAAATGTTCAAGAACCCAAAGTAGAATATGACAACTGGCGATTTATACCAAACAATACTCTTTTCCCATATTTTAATTCAAAAATTGTAGAACTGTTAGAAAAATTGCCTGAAAATTGTAAACAAGGAAATCGACACGAAGTTGGTTCTACAGATTATTTACATTATATTATGAAAAACTTTTTCATTTGGGATAAAATAAAAAATCCAGATGATAATGATAAAACATATAATAAATTATTAGACAAATTTACACCCTATTTTAATCGATATTTACAGAAAACCATAGATTTAAGTTGGCAAGAGAAGTGTGCATATAACTTTTATAAAGATTATAATATTGTTAATGCAAAAACTGATTTAGCAAGTCTTGAATATTTTTTTTTCCAAGCTCACTATGAATATGGAATAATAAAAATGGATGAAAACCATATCAATGAACTAATTTCTAAAATAAAATCAAAATATCAACAAGCAAGTCAAGAAGATAAAAAATATATCAAATCTTCAAAAATTTTAGAATTACTAAAAGTAAATATATAATAAAAAGGTTTTTTAAATGAAAAATATAAATAGACAAAATCTTAAAAATCTTTGGAATGAGTGGAAAATACTAATTGATAAAATAGTACCTCAAAATAATAAATACTATACACTAACAAATGGTATAAACAATGAACTAGCACAAAAACAAAAAGTAATAAAAGCTGATATAGTAATACCAAATGAACTTATTGAATTTTATAAAATCTATAATGTAAAATCTAACTCTATTTTTTCTGTTTTTTCTTTTACAATAAATGAAATGTGGTATGAGATAATCCCTTTTGAAAATATAAAAAAAGAGTGGGAAAATATAAAAGAGTTAGAATTTGAAAATGATTATATCAATCCAAAATGGATTCCATTTGCCATTACAGATCAAGGGGATTATTTACTTTACAATACTGCAACAAACAATAAAGAGATTTTTGGACAAATAATTGAACTGCAAAATGAGTGTTGGGAAAAAAATATAATTGCAAATTCAATAGAAGAAATATTACAAATGCAAATAGAACAAATAAAAAAAGGTGAACCAAAAGATTTTTTTGAGTTTGTTTTAAAAAATAGTTATGAAACTCAAAATGAAACTATAAATTTTCCTACTTTAAAAATTGCAAAATTTAAAGATGTTTGTCATCTATTTCCAGAAGATACAATTATCATAAAATATTGGGAAAATTCAAACCCAAGTAGCAATGAAAAAATGGATATAGTAGTTTTACAAGGCGATATTACAATAGAAAATCTTGATTTAGATAATCCAGAAAAAAGTTTTGGTATTGAAAAACTAGAGAATTTGTATAGTATTGTGATAGTTGGAAATCTAAGTGCTAAAAATATTTTTAATAACAATGATGATGGCAGTTGTGGATTATTGATTTTAGGGAATCTTAGTGCAGAAAATATTGTTGTAGGTGGACAAGAGATATATGTAAGTGGAAATCTTTTTGTAAAAGATTTATTTTGGGGACATTATAATCATGGCTGCACAAAAGTAAAAAACGAAATTACTGGAAAACTCTTTTTACTTACAGAAGAATATAATTTAGAAAAAACAGATGATAAATCAAAATTAAATATTGATTTCTTTTATAGTGAAGAGTATGAAGATTTTAACTATGATGAGATTGAAGATAGAGAAACTATCATTGAGTATTTAAAAGAAAATAAAAATGTCCTAGAAATATTTTTTGCTAATCATCTTGCACAAAAGAAAGTTGCCGTTACAGATGATTATAGAGAAGTTCCTTCTATTTTTGAAAATAAAATTTTTCTTAGTAAAGATGATATGGATACACAAACAAATAATTTTCTAAAAGTTTTTGAACTTTATGATGAAAAATATTATGATGAAGTTAAAATTACTCTATATGATGAAACACTTGTCTTTGTAAATAAGCCAAATAAAAAAGAGTTTGCTGATAAACAAATAGAACAATCTATCTATTTTTTAATGCCCAATGGAAATGAAATTCTAGTTAGGATAGCTAAAATTAATCCAATTAAAAAACTATTTAAAAATAGTATAGGTATTGAAGTTTTATATAAAAACCTTAAACAAAATATATCTTCATACAACCCTATTTTTAATGTTCAAAATGAAATTGAAAATTTTACACTAATTTGGCAAGAGTTTCTTATAAACTTTGAAAGAAGTGTTTACTATTTTGATAAATTAAAATCTATCGCTACACCGCAAAAAATTAGAGATATTATCAATCTAGCAGTTGTGCAAGAAAAATATAATGATTGGAATGTTGCTAATAAAATAAAATGGGATAATAATATTTTTTACGCGTTTAATTTTTCTGAAAAAAATAAAGTTACTGTTAGATTAGCAGAAAATGTAAATGACGACCTCATACAATATTATTTTTCTGCTTATGTTGAAAATGATTTTGTAGATTTTAACCTTTGGTCTTTAGATGGTTCTATTTCATTTTATGAAAATCGTAAAGCTATACGCTTTTTAGATTATCAATATTTTAAAAGAGCTATTGAATTATTTACAGAAGCCAAAGAAAAAATGATTGAAGATAATGAAGATTATTTAAAACAAAAAGAAAAAAAGCAAAAACAAATAAATAAACAAAAAATATATGCTCTGAATAAAAGAAAAAACTATAAAGTAAAGAAACCTTTTGAAAGTATAGAATTTCAGGGTATTACTTTTATTTTAAAAGATAGAAAAGAAGCTAGTGAGATTTTAAAAGATTGCAAAGATTTTGAAGGAAATAAGATTTATGATACTTTTGATATGCCCTATGAAGATAGTTCACAAGAAGATAATCAATCTTTCTTTTTGGTAGTAGAAAATGAATTAAATATAGAAAATCTAATACTTGAGCCATATCCTGAAGATTATGAAGAGCTTTATATTTTAGGTTATATTTTTACTAAACCACTTAAAATAGGACAATATATAGAAGCCTACGATACAGATTTTTCTCCACCAATTATTTGTCTTGATGAGGCTCAAATTAATACTTTAATGCTTACAGGTACAACACACTATTTTCATAAAAACCTAAAAGCAAATGTAATACAAGGAGAATATAACCATGGCAGACTAATAGTAAAAGGCAGAACTTATACTAATTTAATAATTGCAGATGATTTCTCAATGGAATTTTTTGAAGTCTTAATGATAGTATCAATAAGTGATCAAGATAAAAATATTCAAATATTTAATTACTTAAAAGAACTATTGATGGAAAATGAAATGAACTATCTACTTGCTACTCATAAAATAGAAAATTGTATAAAAGATGAGTTTATTTTTATGGATGAGGAAACAAATGAGTATAAATTTTTGGGTGGTTTCTGGGATAGTAACAGAGAGATACCTAAAGAAAGAAGTGGTTTTTATGAGCTTTTGAGAAAAGGTGTTAATCTTTTGGATGAGAATAAACTAAGAGAAAAATATCAAATTTTTATGAATAATGCTCCAAATATAACAAAAAAAATATTCACAAATAATCAAAAATTAACACAATTAGAAAAAGGAAAAACTTATTACGAATATCCAAATGAAGATTATACTCATAGGTTCTATTTTTATCAAGAAACAAATACACACTATTATATTGGGTATTGGAATACTTGGTGTAATTTATCTGCAGTTATTTGTTTTGAAAAATCAGACAATCAAAAAGAAGATAATATTTTTCTATATTATTGGGATAAAGAGAATGAAAATTTACGATATAGTTATAGTGCAAAAATAGATGAAAATACTTATCATAAGAATATAGGTCAAAGAGTATTTTTTGAAGCTATAGAGCAGTTAGAAATTAGTAAAATTTGAAACTAATAATGCTATGTTAATTTCTTTGGAAATATAAACTAGGATTTTCCAAATCAAAAAACAAAATTTCCAAAGGTAATTTTTTATCCTTTGAGTCATTTTCACTAAAATAGTGATATAAACTCTCTTTTATATCCCCATCTTTTGGATAAATCAAATATAACTTTTCACAACTTTGATATTTTGTACCATACACTTGAAAGATATATTGATTGCTTCTTCCATTTGACAATTTAAGCTAATTTTCTTAGAAAAAGTAGAAATTCTCTAATTTTTTGTTTAATTCTGATTCTTTATAAAAATTTTTGATAAATCAATTTTCCACTCTTTCGCGAAACTCTTCATATAAAACAAATTCTGATAACTTTCTAAAATACAGAAATAAAATGTCAATGTATTTTAGAAGTTTTTAAATTGTTCCTCTAATTCTAAAATTCTATCATGTTTTATAACAAAACCTAAATTATTAGGAATTGTTGAGAATGTAATAGGTTTAGTTGAAATAGGAACACTAACAATTTGTCCGATAACATTATGTTGTGGACCAGCATATAGTGTTCCCAATAAAAAAAACTTGCTACTTCCTATCATCAAACTTCCACTTTTTTACTTGTATAAGACCCCCTCACTTAATAAAAATACGGGTGAGCCACTAGAACCTGGGAAACACGCCATATCAATAACAAATTCTTTTCTATTGTTATAGTCCAATGAAGGATGTGTTGCTGTAATACCTTTTCTAATAATTGGTTTGTTATTGTAAGAATCCCAAATGCCATTAGGATATCCAATCATAATAAGTTCTTCTAACGCAGTTAAGTCTTCTAAATCTTCTTTTGTAGGAAGGTTTTCTATACTAAGTGCTATATAAAATAATTCTATATTTTTAGCTTTAGTATCCTCTATTAACTGTGATATAGGCATAACACATAAATCTACATCTGTAAAATTATGATGTATCCATGCTTTTTCAAAATCTGTTATATTTATTGTATGATGTTTATTATTATAAGGCTCTCCATTTTCAGAAGTACAAAAAATTAATTTACCCCAAGAAGCGTTTTTTATTACATGTTTATTCGTAATAATTGTAGGTATATGTTCTCCGGTATCTTTATTTACTTTAAAATTAAAAAAATATCCTGTTCCAGTACTCATATTACCTTTTACATCAAAACATTCAATTCTAATAGTTGAATAAGTTAATTTTTCTGATAATGATAAATTCATTTTTATTCCTTAGTTATTTTCATTATATTATTAACTATAAAGTATATAGTTACAAACTCACATCCTCAAAAACAAACTCTTTCCCAAACTCCACACAATAATCAACAAACATCCCAAAATACTTTTCAACCTCATCCCTATCATATCCAGCCAAAGAAATTACAACTTTTCTTTTATCTCCCAAAATCTTAGGAAGTGAAGATAAATCAATATTTTCAGGGATTTTTTGCATAGTATATATTAGGTCATTTTCACTTGCATCTATTGTCATTACTCGTCTGTATTTTTGTATATCTGATTTTGGATATAGATTATCAAGGGCTTCTATAACCATAGCTTGGCTCATTGATGGAAAACCAGGTGTGAAGAAAAATCTATCTTCTAGGTAAAATCCTGCTACATTATTTACTACATTTGTAAGAAGTTTTGCATTTATTGGCAAATATGCCATATTAATTCTATGTGGATAGGCTTCGTCTCCAAACTGATTTATGATTCTACTTTTTGCCTCTTCGTGAAATTCCATTTTTCCATTTGTGAAAACTTTTCCTGCAACCTCTCTTGTATAATCGTCAGGTGTAGCTCCAATTCCTCCAAAACAAAACATTACAGAATTTGGGTCTGATTTTATTAGATTAAAAATATTTTCCATTAAGTTTGTGTCATCATTTATTACAAAAGAAGCTTTTTGTTCCCAACCACGACTTAGAAGTTGTTGGTTTAGAAATGAAAAATGGGCATCTTTACGACGCCCATTTAAAAGTTCTGTTCCGATTATTACACTATAAAAATTTGGCTTTTTTTCTAGCATGATTTAGATTTTAGATTGGATATATTCATCCATTTCATTTACGATTTTTTCAATTGTTCTTTCACCATTGATTTTTTTTAATAAATCTTTTTTTGTATAAAACTCTTGAATTTGCACTAAAGGTTCTGTATAAACTCTCATTCTATTGTTAAATACTTCAACATTATCATCAGCACCTCTTGAACGCCCTAAAACTCTATCACGAGCTACTTCTCGTGATACTTCAACTTCAATAACATTTACAAGTTTTACTTCATTTTCATTTGCTAAATATTTATCTAATTCTGTCATTTGCTCTAAACTTCTTGGATAACCATCGATAATTACCACATCCGTTGAAGCTTTTTTAATTGCCCCTAAAATCGTCTCTATTGCAATATCAATTGGTACAATATTTCCTGCACTAATATATGTTTCGATTATTTGACCTCTTTGACTTCCACTTGCAACTTCCGCTCTAAACATATCTCCAGTTGAATAATGTGTGATATTAATATGTTTTGCTGCAATTAGTTCTGCATCAGTGGTTTTACCACTTCCAGGTGCTCCAATAATTAAAAATAATTTCTTCATTTATGCCCTTAGTTCTATTTACTTAAAAAATATTGTATCAAAAATCATTTGAATTCTTTATGTATTATTAAAATTTTATATATACTTAAAACCTTATGTGTTATTAAAACCTTTTTCAATACAATACGGAAAAACTAAGGAAACGAAATATGAATTTAATGCTATTTGGTGCACCAGGTGCAGGTAAAGGGACACAAGCAAAGTTTTTAATTGAAAAATATAATATTCCACAAATCTCAACAGGTGACATTTTAAGAGCAGCTATTGTTGATAAAACAGATATGGGAATGGAAGCAAAAAAATTTATGGATGAAGGAAAATTAGTTCCTGATTCAACTATTATTGGTATTATCAAAGACAGACTTGCTGAGTCTGACTGTAAAGATGGTTTTATCCTTGATGGTTTCCCAAGAACTTTAGCTCAAGCAGAAGCTTTAAATGAACTAATGAAAAATATGGGAATCTCTTTAGATAAAGTAATCTCTTTAAATGTTCCTGATGAATTAATCGTTGGAAGAATTACAGGAAGAAGAGTTTGTTCAAAATGTGGAGCATCTTTCCATGTAGAATTTAATCCATCTAAAAAAGAAGATGAGTGTGACTACTGTGGTGGTGAATTAATCATCAGAAAAGATGACAATGCTGAAACTGTTATTAGCAGACTTGATGCATACCACACACAAACTTCACCATTAATTGATTTTTATACAAAAATGGGTGTATTTATGGAACTTGATGGAACAAAAGATGTTTCAGAAGTTACAGCGGATATGTTTAACGCATTAGCGTAAAAACTATTTTTACAAAACAAAAAAGGCAACTATTCAAAATAGTTGCCTTTTTTTATGCTTACTGTTAAAATAATTTAACCTTGCATTCCTGAACCTGATTTCTTTTTCCCACCAAAAGAAGTTTTTGCTACAACTATCTCTTTTTGTTTCTCTTTTCTTCTTTGGTCTTTTTCAACAAATATTTTTTTCTTTGTAAATGGGTCAAGTTCTGTGTAATACATAACTGCTGAATAAGTCCCTGGCGTTGGAGTAAAAACCTGAGCTTGTTCTGGATTCATTTTTAATTCATGGGTTGTAAACTGTTTTAGTTCGTGCATATGCTTTTCTTCGCATCCAGGATGGGCTGCAATCAAATAATATGTTAAGAACTGCTGTTTCCCTGATTCTTTATTTAGTTTGTCATACATAGCTTTAAAATCAATCAGTGTTTGTTTTCCTGGTTTTCCCATATGATGTAAAACCTCATCATTTGTGTGTTCAGGTGCAACTTTCATTTGACCTGAAATATGATGATTTACCATCTCTTTTAAATATTCATATCCATGTTTTTTATCAGCTGTGATTAAATCATATCTAACACCTGAAGCTACAAAGGCTTTTTTAATACCTGGAACAGCTCTAATATCCTTTAAAAGTTGAATGTTTCTGCTATGGTCAACTTTCATTGTTTTACAAAGCCTGTGAGCATCTACGCATCTTTTATTTTCTATACAAGTTCCTAGATTCATTTTTTTAACACACTCATAACCATACATATTTGCAGTTGGTCCGCCAACATCTGAAATAATTCCTTTAAAATCTTTCATTGTTGTAAAATGTTTTGCTTCAGCTAGAATATTTTTCTCACTTCTTGTTCGTATTGTTCGACCTTGGTGAGCTGCAATTGCACAGAAGTTACATTCTCCCCAACATCCATGGTGAGTCATAATTGAAAACTTAATAGTTTCAAGACACTTTACTTTTCCATCTTTTGCATTATATGGATGAGCATCCCTTTGGTATGGAAAAGATGCAATTTTATCCATCTCTTCTTCTTCCATATGACGGCTTGGTGGATTTTGGATTAAAAATCTTCCATCAACTTCTTGATAAAGACCTTTTGAATAAACTGGGTCATTATTATCATAAAATGCTTTGAAAAGGTCAATATATTTCTCTTTGTCATCTAAACATGCTTGATGTGATGGGATTTCTAAAAATGATTCTTCAGTAGGAGCTTCTTTTGAAATATAACAAAGTCCTCTTATTGTTCTTGGGTCTTTCCCCTCTTTTAGGTAATTTCCCAAATCAATAATAGCTTGTTCACCCATTCCATAAACCATATAATCAGCTTTTGTATCAAATAAAATTG
>ERZ650302.1624-NODE-1624-length-12457-cov-11.501048_pt1 | contig 12457 bp, 11 predicted proteins | sample MGYA00376238_ERZ650302 | MGnify/ENA primary metagenome ERZ650302 (study PRJEB26733, sample SAMN07839298) | wastewater metagenome | biome: urban; feature: wastewater treatment plant; material: waste water | place: USA: North Carolina | collected 2016-04-28 ... | reverse complement strand
ATATTTTAAAATCTATAAATAAAGGATTATAATTGAAAATAAGAGTTTATTACGAGAAAGGAAACTTTTACTAAAAACCCCTGTAAAGCCCATAAATAAAGGCTTTTATGTTTTCAAAACTTCTCAAAATTTACCCTTTAAGAAAATATTTTTGTCACAAGAAATGACACACCAAATCCACTTTTTGACACTCAAGTTTTACATATCTTTTTAGAGCTATCTTTGGCTATCTTTTGTATCTTCTAGTTTGTATTTCCTATAAAATAGAGTTATCTTAGTTATCTGACTTATCTTTTATATTTTTTGCATTAAAAATATGAATACCTATAAAGATATTTATAAAAGGAAGAAAACAATGAACGATATAAACCCAACTACAGGCTTACCGATGTCAGGTGGAGGAATTGATGTAGGTGGCACACCATATGGTGAAAATAGTTCAAATAGTTTTGATGATGCAGGCTACGATGGTTTCAATAATATTGCTAACTACTGGAGCTGGAAAGTTGATGTTGTAATTATGCTGATTGTAATTGGGGGTAAATGTTTATTTTTGGATAGATTAAACATATTGACATTTTTAAATATTTTCAGTAAAATTAATTAAATTTATTGAAATAAAAAGGAGCAAGAGATGACTAAATCAATCACTCAAAGAGTAAAATCAAAAATATCTTCATTGTCTGATGGTGTTGCTTTTGCTTCAAATAGTTTTCATTTTGTAAATGCCAATAAAAACAGTATAGAAAAAGAGCTTTCAAACTTAACAGCTCAAGGCATTATTAGAAGATTTAGAAGAGGAATCTACTATAAACCTCAAAAGAGTAGCCTCTTTGGTGAAGTGTTACCAAGTCCTAGTTCTATTGCAAAAGCTATTGCAAAACTAAGTGATGCGCATATGGTGCCAGATGGTTCTATGACTTTGCATATGTTAGGCTTATCAGATCAAGTTCCTATGAGATATATCTATCTTAATGACAAACTTCATAAAAGTGAATTTGTAGGAAAAACTGAGATTGTATTTAAAAGAATAAATCCAAAAAAATTAATAGCTAGTGATAAAAAAGCGGGTCTTATCTTAAGTGCTATTGAATATCTTGGCAATGATGCTTTTAATGACCAAAAACTTATTTTTGATTTTGCAAAAAGATTAGATAATGATGATATAAAAGATTTACAAAATGCTTCAAAAGGATATCCCCTATGGGTGCAAAATAGAGTAAATAGTATTATAACTACTTATAGCGAAAAACTAAGTCATTGACCTATAAATTAAAATTTTATATTATTTAAAATGGAATCTATAGAGACAACCCGATAATCTAAGTGATAAAGAGTTATCAATATTAAAGAAATTAATTAAAGGGGAACTAATATGGAAAAAGAACTATTTAATGAATTATTAGAAAGCGTACAACAAGTAAAAGAAATTATGGCTGGACAAAAAGAGCCAAGTAGAAAGTTTTTTATTGAAGAACCAAATCCTAAAGATATAAGAGCCAAACTATCTTTAACTCAAGAAAAATTTGAATTTTTGATGAATATAAGTGTAAATACTCTTAGAAATTGGGAGAAAGGAATACGACATCCCGAAGGCCCTGCAAAGGTGCTTTTAAATGTAGTAAATAATCATCCTGAAGTGTTAAGAGAGATGATGTAGTGACAGACTTATGTTTTAAAATATGGCGAGATATCTTGAGCAATATTATCTAGTATAACACTTTTTTTATAGTGTTCTAACCAAGATTTAACCCATTTAGGAATTGGTTTATTTTCATCGTTCCAGTTTGTGACTGTATTATACGATGTTTCAGTAAGCTCAGAGAATGTTTTTCTATCGATATTTAGATCTTTTAATTTTTCATCAAATTCTTTTTTTAACATTTTATGCCATCCTTTTGATGGTTTATTTTATCATTTTATATTAAATAAATAAATTATATGATATAATTCTATTAATTAGATATAAAAATATATTGTATTTATATTATATTAATATATGTATTGCATTTTGTAAGATAACTTATTAACTATAATAGAATATGATATTATTTCACAAAGGTATTAAGATGGAATCAATTATTGAAAAACATTTAAAAAATATAAAACAACCTATTTTAATAAATAATGTAATAGGTGGTGATGGAACAGAGGTTTATGTTGAATTTAAAGGTCGAGGTTCAAGATTTATTAATGATCACTTATCAAGTAATATCAATAGTTGGTTAGGCAATTTACCTAAAATATCAATTGATAATATCCAATATCTTATAGCAAAATATCAAGTGACTTTAAATGATATATCGCAATGTTTAGAAGATGAGGAATTATCTCAAATTAGTGATGTTGAAAGATGGGTAAATGTTTACAATAATCAAGATGATTTTTTACCTATTGAAAGTATTGAAAGAATTGTAAAGAGTAACATTGCTATAATACAATAAAATTAAGGGTTTTGAAGTATGACTGTTTTAGATTTATTTTCAGGTGCTGGCGGATTGTCAGAGGGCTTTTTTAGAGTTAATTCTACTTTTGTAGGGCATGTTGAGGCGGATGCTTATGCGTGTAAAACTTTGAAAACTAGAACAGCCTATTGGAATCTAAAAAATACAAATAAACTTGAAATCTATTACGATTATCTTCTTAAAAAAATTTCAACTGAAGAGTTATGGCAAATCGCTGGTGTTTCAGACTCTCAAGATGTAATAAATAAAGAAATTTCTAACAATACTTTTGATGATATAGTTAATACTGTTAAAAGTAATTTAGCATCTAAAAATTTAAACGGTGTAGATGTAATTATTGGTGGACCTCCATGTCAAGCTTATTCTGTAATAGGTAGGGCAAGGATGAAGGAAACTGTAAGTTGTGATCCTAGAAATTTTTTATATAAATATTATGTTCAATTTCTTGAAACATTTAAACCAAAGATGTTTATATTTGAAAATGTTCCAGGACTTAAATCTGCTGGAAATGGACAATACTTTGAAGATTTGAAAAAAGCTATTGATGATGCGGGTTATCACATAGAATTAGATGAGTTAATAGCATCTGATTTTGGTGTTTTACAAGGTAGAAAAAGAATTATTATTGTTGGATGGAAAAAAGAAAACGACAAAAAATATGTATATCCAGATTTCGAAAAGATTGTTAACGATAAGTATTTTGTATCTGATGTATTAAATGATTTACCAAAAACAACTCCAGGTGCAAAGATTGAAGGTAAAAATAAATATACAAAACCAGCAAATCAATACCTACAAGACTCAAATATCAGAGATGAAGGTTTTGATATATTGACGCAACATGAAACTAGACCTCATAATGATAGAGATAGAGAAATATATAAAGAGGCTATTTTAGCATGGGACACAAGAAAAGAAAGACTTTGTTATAAGGAGTTATCAACTAGAAGATCTGATTTAATAACTCATAAAAATACTACATCTTTTACAAATAGATTTAATGTCATAAAAGCTGATGAAAGAGCCTCGCATACTATTCTTGCACATATGGCAATGGATGGACATTATTATATTCATCCAGATATAAAACAATTAAGATCATTGTCAATTAGGGAAGCTGCAAGATTACAAAGTTTTCCGGATGATTTTTATTTTGAAGGACCAAGAACTGCAATTTTTAGACAAATAGGAAATGCTGTTCCACCTAAGATGGCGGAACAAATTGCTAAAAAGATTCAAGAATTGATTTAGTTATAAAACACTAGCCATACCTTCTTCTTGAAGCCTATCTATTGTTTGGATAATTTTTTTAGACTGTGAATCTGATGGATATTTACCGCTAGGAATTAAATTCAATAGCATATTTTCTGATTGAGAAATCAAATTGTTTTCTTTTCCAAATTGAATAATTTCACTCCATGTATTTGGTTGAATTTGATAAAGTTTTTTTAATCTTTCCATTTCATTTTCAATTTTTTGTTCTTTTTTTGCTTCTTTTAATTCATAAGTTAACTCATCATCTTCAAGTAGCGATTCTATAAATTGTTCACTAAGCGTAAGATCATTAGTGTGATTCAAGATATCTTTTAATTTTGTCCAACATAACTCTCTTTTACACCATTCAGACACATTGGTAAAGTTTTCAGGTGTATTTGTAATATAACTATTCACATATTGACTTATAGCTATAATTTCATCTTTAAAAATTTGGTTTATTTCTTGATTTTTCCATATTTGTGAAAAATTAATATTCTTTTTTTCTTTACCTAATAAATAAGAAATTGTAGATAAGGTATATGCAACAATATTGGCTTTGTATCCACCATACCATGGCTGGCTGTACACAATACTGTCACATTCTTTGAATATAATTGCTTTTGCAATAGCATGTTGGTAATATACATCATTAAATTCTTTATCGTTTTTATTCCATTTTGGAACTATTATTTCCCCAAATTTGTCAAAATTCTTTTGAGCTCCTAGACTTACTATGTGCGGAAGATTTTTCCATACCATCATATATTTTGCGAGGTCTGTTTTTGTAAACATTTGTGATTTTGGATTAGTGGCTTTAAATTCTTTCTTTTGTGCATCTGTAAGTTTGGATTGAACTTCTAGGTATTGGCCTTTAGCTCGCTCATAGAACCATTTCGTACCTTTGAGTTCACCACTCTTAATTGGAGCCCAAATTCTTCGAGATTTTTCTTCAATTCTTATATGGTAAACATCATTTGAGAAGAAATCTGAATCACTTACTTTATTTTGAGTATTGGCAAATTTAGAAATATTTGGAACAACCTCATTTACTTTATCGTCATCAATTATTGTTAATTTCATTTGAACAAAAATATCATCTAGTGGAACCTTGTCAATTTTTCTAGTATTAAACAATGAAGCTGTTGTTTGTCCTCCATTTACAATTTGGAAATTTTTTAGCCTAGTGATTAAATTATTTTCATCTAATTCAATATATTCAGCAGTTGCAGTGATACCATTGTTATAAGCAAAAAACATGCTAGGATCTTCATTGATAGTTTTTCTTATTCCTTTATTGATTTTTCCTCTAAATTGTAAAAAACTTCGAACATTTGATTCTAAAAGTCTTGCACCATATTTCTCATATAAATTAGCAAGAATATTTCCATTTACAACACATAGATATGAATGATATGGAGATTTTTCAATATGTGCCGGCAATGCAGGTATTTTTGTATTGAAATCTTCTGTAAAATCAATTTCAAGTGATTCTTTTTTATTTTTAGAAGTTTCAATATCATATAACCTATTGATATCCCAAATATCATATGTAACTTTATATCCATCTATTTGCTCAGTTGGTAAACTTTTAACTCGTTGACTTAATTTTTTATTACTTATGATTACAATATTTATATCAGTAAACTTATCTTGATTATGATATAAAAAATGTGAAATAGCATGCCCAGGAGAAGTTTCTTCAAGATCTTTAAATAATTGTTTACTAATAGATTGAGAGAAAAATTTAATTACTTTTCTAACACTAGCATCAATTTCTGATTGTAATAAATTTTTTAATTCAAGATCATCTTCATATTCACAAATAAATAGACTTAATATGCCTCTATCTGCAATAAAATCATATCCATCTATTTTCATTCCCATACTTTTTTTAATAAATGGAAGATAAGAATAGTCTTCAACAATTCCATCATCTATTAAATATTCCATAGCTTTTTCAAAGAATTGAACAGCTTTAAAATCTTCGCTCACATCTGAAAATGCATAAATTTGTTGTTGAAAATCATTATAAAATTCTTCAATAGTATTCATTTTAGTTTACCTCTTATTTTTTCAATTACATCAACTACTATATAGTCTTTACATTTTTCAAGATTAATTTTATATGTTAAATCAACTATACCATTAGGTTTTGATATTATTCTTGGAAAATCATCACGAACATGATATATCTCATCATGAATAATGCTAAAATAAAGTTCTTTATACTCTTCTAATTCAATAAAACCATACGCAAATAATAAATTATCTAATCTCTCACAACTATCAATATCATCAATGTTTATTAGTTTTTTGATGTCAAAAATTAAATCATAGATATTAAAAGAGTCAAGAGATGTTTTTGAGCTTTCATTAAGAGTAACTACAAAAAGAAATAAATTGTCAAGTTCTGAAAACATTTGTTCAAATGATGATATCGTAATACTGTTTACTGAAGATTTTGTTTTCACTTCAAGTGTAGAATTTAAGAGCTCAAAATCATGAACAGACCCTAGGGGTGCTTTCCAAAAATTAAGCACTTCATCTATTGAAAAATTTGTTAGTAGTTTTTTAAAAAGATATAATTCACCAATTAATCCTTTTAATTGATTTTTATCAATTTGTTTGTGATTGTTTTTTAAAAAATATTGCCACTGTGATAATCTTTTTAAAATTTTTTTAATTGCAATTAATTCATCGTTTAATTGTTTGGTTGTATTCATCAAATCTGAACATATTATGTAAAATAAATCTGCATTAGATATGTCTTGCAAGGTTAAAACAAGTTGTTTTTTTTCTTTCAAGCTACCAACATTTATTGTTAGTCCATTTAGATTTGGTATTTTTTCATTGATTATAATATCTGAGTTAGTATGTAAAATGAATAGAAGATGTCCATAATAATCTTTTGCCCAATAAAAATCTAAAACACTTTCTTTATCAGCAATAATTGCATTAAAATCGATTTTATTTGTTGAATCTTCTATTTCATCCCATGGATTATTCTTCATCATCAATATCCTCATCTAATAAATTGTTATTTTCTAGCCATGTTCTGTTTACGGTATAAGATACTGATTTTGATTTTTTGCTATTATAATTTGCTTCGCCAGGGAAACTTATACCATAAGCTACCACACTTATTGGATATTTATATGGTGCTTCATCTTTACTTTTTTCTTGTATGTCTAAGATATGAAGAATAAGTAATGGTTTTTTACGTAATTGTCTATAGTCTGCACCACTTAATTTTTTTCCATTGAATGTTTTAGCAAGATTTGCAATTTCGGTTTGATCTAAACCAATTTTTTCATCGCTTATACTTCCAACTCTTGATTTATTTCCACTAACTTGAATAGTTTTATCATCAATAAAAGAACTTCTTAATTCTTTATAGATCGTTATAGACTCATTAATTATTTCATATCCGCTGTCTTTATTGCTATTGGTAATTATTGCTACATCAAATAAATTTAAATTTTGATTTTCTATGTATTTTTCAACACATTTGTAATCAGTTTTTATATTTAAAGGATGATTGTTGAATTTTTTTATAAACTCTAATACTAATTCAGAGTCAATATTACGCCATAAAAAGTTTTTAGTTTCATTTGTATCTTGAGGTTTTCTAGATAGTTTTGTAATGAATTGCTTAAGTGTTACAAGATTTTCTTGAACTTTAATTTGCTCAGATAATAATTTCCTTGTCTCAATTAATTCTCCATAATAATCAATTGAAATTGTTGCATTCGCTGAATGACGCATTTTATTTTTAGCTGTTATTATTAAAGACTCTTCATGATTTTTTACTTTTAATCCATACTCTCTAGGAGTTAGTCCATGGTCATTCATGATTTTAAATTCTTCTCTTAGTTCTTCGGTTGACTCAGTAATATGCTTGTACCAATGTATAGCTTCATTTCTCATGTATATTTTACATATATCTTCATAACCATTTCTGTACCCGAACCATCTACCCATTTGTAATAAAGTATCATACATTTTAGAATTTCTTAAAAAATAGCTAACAGTAAGTCCTTCTACAGTAAACCCTCTTGATAAACTATATCCACCAATTGTGATAGCATTTAACCCTTCTTGTTTGTATTTATCATAATCAAGCTTTTCATCATTTTTTGTCTTGCTGTTAACAAGAAAAATTTTTAAATTGTCTAATTCATGTGTTATTTTTCTAATAATTTCTTCAAAAGTAAAATCTTTAGTATCTATTTTCTTATTCCATAAAAGAAATAATGAATTAATTAACTCATTTTTTAACATATCGTTTAATGATTTATAAGAGTTATACCTTATAACATTTGAGAGCTTTTCTATGTAAATTGTGATTAAATCTTTTACTTGGTTTTGAATTTCTACTCTAAAGGATACATTTACTAACATAGAGGTATGAATACTTTTTACTTTTCGTAGCTTTTTGATTCCAATTGTTAATAGAAAAAAGTTGATAGCTTCAAATAAACTTTCTGGTAAATATTCCACAGTATCATCTTTTTTCAATTTATCATGCAATGAACCTTCTGTATAATCAATATCTTTTATTGTTATAAGCATGGAATTATCATCTTCACCAAAGATTTTTTGTGCGCCAATATAACTATCTGGACTTTCTAGAGAGACTATAAAGTCTTCTGGAAATAGATCTACTCCATATTCATCTGTTTGAGAACTTGGATGAATAAAAATATTTGCAAATGGTGTTGCTGTGTAACCAACATAACTTCTTACTGTAAACATATTTAGAATGGTTCGAATTTGTCTATTGATAGTTGTTGATTTATTTGGATCTTTATCTGTATCAATTGATGCATTATCTGCTTCATCATCAATAAGTAATAATGGATAATTCAAATATTCTGATTTAGTCTGATTTGTTTCTAACCATTCAATAACATTTCTTAATGTTGTTGGATTTTTCTTAATAACCAATATAACAGGTACATTTGATTGTTTAGGATTAAATCCTAGTGACTTTGCAACATTTGTTTTAAAATCATGTTCACTATTAGTAAAAGAAAAAGGTCTATCAACTTCTCCATATTTTGATACGCCTATTTCTTGTGGTTCTGCAAATCTGTCAAAACCTATGAATCCACTATTGACTCTCCCTTGAGTCTGCTTTCTTAGGTTTTCATGTACTCCTGTAATCAAAATGATAAGCTTATATCCAACATCAGAGGCTTTATTGATTAAAGAAAGATAGTTAGCAGTTTTTCCAGATTGAACATTTCCCATTACAAGACCTTTTTTGATCTTTTTCACTTGTAATGTAGGATTGGCCATAAAATCTAATATTTCATCTGTTGTTTCATATATTTTGTCAACAACTTGTCTAGAAAAACCTTCTTCTTCAGTTAAATATTTTTTATATCTATCTGAATAACTTGTTTGTATATTTTCTAATGTATGTAGCCATGGTTCTTTCTCTTTTGACATTATTATTGAAGCATTAGGAATTTTTGTAACTTCGTTTGCAGAAATTTCTTTACTTAATCTATCAATATCTTCAGGTGTTAATTGACAACCTTGATCTTCTAATTCAAACGATTTTGAGTTTAATAATTTTTTCACAAAATCATATTTTGGAATAAAATTCTTGTCTTTATAATTTAAATAACTTTTTACTAGACTTCTTGCTAAATTCAAACATTTTTGACTCATTATAATACCTTTTCTACAAAGATTTTCCAATCTTTTTTATATAAATTAAATGGTTCTGTATTTTGAAATAAAGATACTAATTCTTGTGCGGTCATTAAATCTTTTTCATCAGATATTTTTTTTAAAGCTAATTTTTCTATAAATTCATTTGAAATATCTGTAGTATTAACTTTTTTTGGATTATTGTTCCCTAAGTCTGCATATAGCGCATCTTTTGGTAAAAAACTTCCAACTAAATCTAAAATTTCATTGAAATCATCTTGAGCTTTTCTATCTAAATTGTTTAAAAAATTTTGTATTATTGGATGCTCTTTATTGATACTATATTTGATTTCTCCACGTGCAGCATATCGTTCCCAAAATGAAATATTAGTTGTTGTACTACGGTGTCCTCTTGCTGTGTAAACTTTTGAAGATGCACCTGAAATTTTTTCAATAATTTTACTTAATCTTCGCCTTATTATAGATGGTGGAGATGCATAAGATTTTCTAACATCAATTTTCCATAAACTATCTAAATTATTAGGTAAGTCTATTTGAATTCTTGCCAGTTTAAACATTTCAGATTGTCTTATAATTCTAAACCAAGTCCCTGAAATAAGTAGTCTTTTGTTTCTATATACATAAAACCCTTGATTTTTTAAATAACCACCATCTTCATCATAATAATCATATTCTTTTTGCGATAATTTTGAATAATGAGGCAAAATATAGGGTCTTATAATAATTTTTTCATCATTTAGATTTATAATTTCTTCTTGTAACTCTTGAGTAGCGATATGAGTACTGTGAAATGGATCGAAAGGTTCTATAGCTTTTCCATTTATAAAGATATTTATTTTATGGTTTCCTTTTAAAAATCTATGAAATATTAATGCAATATGTTTTTCTACAACTCTCATTTTTTCATAAATTGTTTCTTCTGTTATTGTATTTACTGTATTATCGATAATCCTATCTGTTTTCTCCCAAATAACTAAAGTACCATTATCATTAAGCTCAGAAAATTTGTATATTTCATTAAATTCATCGTGATTTAAAAGTTGTAAAGTCCAATCTTCAGTTTCTGCAACATAATCTAAATCCCATACCGCTGCACTAGTATTCTTATTTTTGGAGCTAACTACAGTTAGTTTTCTACATTGAGAAAATGATGCTGTTTTCAATCCTAAGCCAAATCTACCTAAATCATTTTTTGTTCTTTCATCAAGTGGATTTTTTGTTCCTGGTCTCATGGCTTCAATTAGTTCACTCTCATCCATTCCATAGCCATCATCTAAAATAGCAAGCTTTAATGCATTGTTTTCAAAATCAAAATAGATGTTTATATTGTTGGCTTCGGCTGTAATACTATTATCAATAATATCTGCTACTGCACTTTCAAATGAATATCCTATATCTCTTAGTGATTCAATTAGAGATGTTGCTCTAGGTAGTAATTGTATAGGTTTAATAATTTACTCCTTTGACAAATTTAATAAATAATCTTAACATACATAAATCACCCAACTTCATCACTCAAACCTCTTGAAGTAAATCTCAAGGTTCTTTTTAACCTCAATTTTTAATTCATCTGGAGTGATTACACCAATATGTGGCATGTATCTTTGTATAGTAGGAATTATCTCCATCAAGTCTGTTATGATGATTTCAAGTTCAAGTGAGCCATCATCATATTTTTTGATAACTCTTTGAGTGGGATTAAGAGGTTTTCGTAAAAAATACCGTGATACGGTTGCATCTATAAATAGTTCTACAGTTATTGGTTCATTTTCCGGTTTGTAGTATGCTGTAATAGCATTGTCAAATGTTTTTACTATCTCTTTATCAAATTTATAGTTTGCATTTAACACTTCAATTTTTTTGATTGTATTTAGATGAAAAGTTTTTATCTTTTTATCATTTGGTTCAAAAACTATTAAATACCAATAACCTTCAAGATTTAAGATTTTAAGAGGATAAACTTCTCTATCTTTTTTATTGTAAGTACATTGGATGATACTTCTTGATTCAATAGCATTTTTTATTTGAATAATTTCATCTTTGAAGTTATCTATCTTTTCTACTGATGATTTTTGATAGAGTCTATTTGATAACTCATCTTCAAATTTATCAAATAAAACATCAACTTTGAGTGATAAATCTTCATCACTGTATTTATCTTTTGATTTGTTTTTGAGTATTGCAATAACAGCTAATTCATCTGCACTAAAAAGTGTTTTTGCAAGAAAGTTGTTTTTGGCTTTATATGTTTTTGAAGAGTAATCATAAAATATTTTACCATCACTAAATAGTGGCAATAGGTACTCTTTAAAATCTGTTTGAATGATTTTTTTTGTAACATTAAATCGTTCAACTAAGCTTGGAGTAGAGAGTTCTTGACCTTTACTTAACAATGTTAAAGTTGAAGATAATCGATTAATTCTGTTATTAAAATTCATTTTAACAGTATAGTAGAACTATTTTAATGAATTACTTAGTTATGTATCAAATGTAATTTTATATTAAATAAAAATAGTAAAAATTAACAAAAAGTATCAAAAAGTTTCTCAGCCATCAAGAACTTTGTATTTGCTAGCGTCTTAGGGCTTAATATTCAAAATGAATTCTATCATCGTTTAAGGTTATCATTAATAATATTTGTTACGAAAAGCTGTATCTGAGAATTATATTTAGGGAAATTATAAAACAAAGCGTTGTAAAAGAGAGGCCATTGTATAATTCAAAGTATACTTTTGCTTCAGAGATGATAAACCGATTGGCAAATATTGTTTGGGTGTCTAATATGCTAAGGATTAAAATGTTTGAGTTACACTCTCAATATACACAAAACTAGCGAATATCGGTTGCGAAGCAAAGTTTTCTTGAAAATTTATCAAAGAAGATGACGAAGTAAGAATAAGAAATATTGAAAAAATGGGCACGATTATGGGCACTTTCTCTGATTAAGAAGTGCTAAAGCCCTAAATTTGGAGTCAAAAAAGTGCAAATACGAGTTTATTACGAAGATACAGATTGTGGAAATATGGTTTATCACTCAATTTATTTAAACTATT
>ERZ650302.1623-NODE-1623-length-12464-cov-11.512854_pt1 | contig 12464 bp, 11 predicted proteins | sample MGYA00376238_ERZ650302 | MGnify/ENA primary metagenome ERZ650302 (study PRJEB26733, sample SAMN07839298) | wastewater metagenome | biome: urban; feature: wastewater treatment plant; material: waste water | place: USA: North Carolina | collected 2016-04-28 ... | reverse complement strand
GAATGAACAGCCGCTTCCGCTTGATTTAATCGCAGAAATTATAGCTTTCAGGGTGGAAGAAAACAAGAAATAGCCTTTTCAAAGCAACAAGTATAGTATGAAATATTCTTTTTTAGTCCTTTTTTGTATCCTTCATTTTTCTGTTCAAGGGCAATCCGTTTCAAAACAAAGTACACCTTTGACGATTGGTGAAGTGAAAACTATTTCTTCTTCGATTTTAAAAGAAGAGCGAACTTTAAATATTTATTTGCCTCAAAATTATGATGCAACCAAATCTTATCCCGTAATCTATCTTCTTGATGGAAGTAGGAATGAAGATTTTCTGCACATTACAGGTTTGGTTCAGTTTTTCAACCTTCAATTCAAAATGCCTGATTGTATTTTGGTAGGCATTGCCAACATTGACCGCAAAAAAGATTTCACTTTTTATACCGATAAAAAAGACTTTCAAAAAGAATTTCCCACTACGGGACATTCGGCGGAATTTATCAATTTTATTGAAAAAGAGTTACAGCCCTTTATCCAATCCCAATACAAAACCAACGGAACCAACTATTTAATTGGTCAATCCTTGGGCGGACTTTTAGCTACTGAAATCGTCCTAAAACGCCCCAATTTATTCTCGCATTACTTAATTGTGAGTCCAAGTTTGTGGTGGGATGACGAAAGTTTACTAACACAAGCTCCAGAATTACTATCGAAATCTAGCCTTCAATCAAAATACGTTTACATAGCAGTAGGAAAAAAAGAGCATCCTGTGATGCAAAAAGATGCCGAAACATTGTTTGCAATTTTGCAGAAAGCACAATTAAAAGATACAAAAATAGATTTCAAGAGTATGCCTAATGACAATCACGCTACTATTTTGCACCAAAGTATCTACGAGGCTTTTCTTTTGTTGTTTCCGTTTAAAGAATAAAAAAACCTCATTTCGCTATGGCAGCAGCAAAATGAGGTTATTACAACAAACTACAAGTAACAAATTAAACTATTAAAACAAATTCTTCTATTTTTTTAAGCAATCGCGCAAAGCGAAATCGAGATTTTTAAATTGAAAGCGGAAGCCCAAATCGAGTAATTTATCATTAGAAACTCGACGCCCCGTGAGCAACAAAAGTGCCATTTCACCTAAGGCTAATTGCAACACAAAAGCAGGAACTTTGGGCAACCAAACCGAATAACCATAAATATGAGCTAAGGTTTTGGAGAAAAGCGAATTGGTTGTACTGTCCTCTATCGCCGCATTGTAGGCACCTTGCATTGCTTCATTTTCTAGTGCTTCTAAATAAATGGCACACAAATCGTGAATATGAATCCAAGGCATATATTGATTCCCCGAACCCAATGCCGAACCGAATCCGTATCGAAAAACAGGTGCCATTTTTTGTAAAAAGCCAGCACTTTCGCCCAAAACTAAACCAGTTCTTACTTTGACAGTTCGGATACCAAGTGGCGCAATTGTATCTACAGCTTTTTCCCACTCTAGACATACTTTACCCAAAAAATCGTGCGCAGCTGGTGAAGTTTCAGTACAAATTCCTTCGCCATTCAACGCGCCGTAAATTCCGATTCCAGAAGCAGAAATAAAAGCTTTAACATTATTCTTGTTTGACTGTAAAACCGATGCCAATAAAGCAGTAGATTGTACTCTACTATCTAAAATCGCTTTTTTGCGTTCTACTGTCCAACGTTTCTCTGCAATAGATTCTCCAGCAAGATGAATAATATAATCAGCGTCTAAAACGGCTTTTTCTTCTATACTCCCTGAAGCGATATCCCAAGTATAATAGGAAACTGTCGCGGTATTTTTTTTATGGGTTCGAGTCAAAACGTTTATTGCATACCCTTTCTCGGTCAATATTTTTATCAAATAACGACCAATAAAGCCCGTGCCACCTGTGATTAAAACTGTCTTTTTCATCTTATTTTTTGTGTTATCAAAATAATTTATGCAAACATAGGTTAAAATTTTGTTTAACATTATTAATAATAAGTTAAACAATAGTATCTTTATACTCTAATTTAAAAGGAACTAAAATGGCAACTAAAAAAACAGTACTTACCAAAGACAAAATCGTATCCTATTATATGGACCACGTGGTTGAACATAATGAAAAACCAAAATCAATTTACCAATTTGCTAAGAACAACGGATTTAGCGAAGCCGAATTTTACACGTTCTTTGGAACACTTGAAGCTATCGAGAAAGAAATTTTCATTCAATTCTTTGATAAAACCATCGAATTGCTAGAAAAAAACCCTGCATACCCAAGTTATGAAATGCGTTCAAAACTGTTGAGCTTCTATTTTACTTTCTTCGAATTACTTACAGCGAATCGAAGTTATGTTTTATATGCATTGCAACAACATAAAAATCAGTTAAAAAACGTAATGCTTTTGGCTGATGTTCGTAAAAAATTCAAAAATTATATAGGTGAAATTACAACCGATGATTTTCGCATTCAAATCGAGCGTTTTCAGGAATACCAAGAGAAAGCAACAACCGAGTCATTATGGATTCAGTTTTTACTCACCTTAAAATTCTGGATGGACGACAGTTCCGCTGGATTTGAAAAGACAGACATCTATATCGAAAAATCAGTAAAAGCTGCTTTCGAATTAATGAACATCACTCCTATTGAAAGTTTAATCGATTTTGGCAAATTTATTTTCAAAGAAAAAATACAAAAAAACTAATGAAAACTATAGACTATATTCCTACTTCAAAGATTGAAAGAGCGACCAAATTGGTGCAAACGGGGGCAAAAGTAGGCGTGAATTACCTAAAATATTACGGCGAAAAAATAGTCAACTCCGACTTGACGAGAGATAAACTCAACGAAGACAATGCCGAAGATATTTATGACGGCCTAAAAAGCTTGAAAGGAAGTGCGCTAAAAGTGGCACAAATGCTGAGTATGGACAAAAATTTTCTGCCACAAGCCTATGTAGAAAAATTTTCATTGTCGCAGTTTTCTGTTCCGCCGCTTTCGGCTCCTTTGGTACTCAAAACCTTCAAATCGAATTTTGGCAAAACACCTTATGAAATTTTTGATGAATTCAATGCCGAATCGGTAAATGCAGCAAGTATTGGTCAAGTACATTTGGCCAAGAAAAACGGAAAAAAATTAGCGGTAAAAATTCAATATCCAGGTGTTGCCAATAGCATTTCTTCGGATTTGGCCTTGGTAAAACCAATGGCGATTCGAATGTTTAATCTACAAGGCAAAGATTCTGATAAATACTTTAAAGAAGTAGAAGACAAATTGATTGAAGAAACCAATTATACGCTTGAACTAAAACAGAGTCAAGAAGTGGTCGCTGCTTGCCAAAAAATAGACAACTTGGTTTTTCCTGCTTACTATCCTGAATTTTCATCCGAAAAAATCCTGACGATGGATTGGATGACAGGGAAACATTTATCTGAATTCACTGCTGAAAACACCAATCAAGAAACCGCCAATAAAGTGGGACAAGCTCTTTGGGATTTTTATATGTACCAAATTCACGTTTTACGAAAAGTACACGCCGACCCACATCCTGGCAACTTTTTGGTAGACGAAAACCAGCAATTGGTCGCATTGGATTTTGGCTGTATGAAAAGCATTCCGAATGACTTTTATGTGCCTTACTTTGAATTAATCAACAAAGAAATCATTGACAACAAACAGCTTTTTAATGCCAAATTGTTTGAGCTTGAGATTTTAAGAAAAGAAGATACTGCAGAAGAAATCGAGTATTTCACGAGTATGTTTTATGACTTGCTATCGCTCTTCACTTTGCCGTTTCAAAATACGCATTTTGATTTTTCAGATGAAGTCTTCTTTAACAATATTGCGCAATTGGGAGAGCGATTTGCCAAAGACACTAACCTGCGCAAGATGAATGGTAATCGCGGTTCCAAGCATTTTATTTATATGAATAGAACTTTCTTTGGCTTGTATAATTTAATGTTTGACCTAAAGGCTTCCATCGCCGTGAATCAATACCAAAACTATTTATAAAGTTGAAAAAAACACATTTGCCTTCCAAGATATGTGTGGTTTGTAATCGCCCTTTTGATTGGAGAAAAAAATGGGAAAAAGTTTGGGACGAAGTAAAATATTGTAGCGAAAAATGCAGAAGAAACAAAAAGGAATCGTTTGGTTCAAAAATGACCTAAGAGTCGCGGATAATCCAGCGCTACAAAAGGCTATTGCCGAAAACGAAAGCGTAGTTGGCGTGTATTGTTTTGACCCAAAACAGTATGCAACCACGGTTTATGGATTCAAAAAAACGGCACATTTTCGAGCTCAGTTTACCATAGAATCGGTTCAGGAATTAAGAGCAAATTTAGCTACCCTTGGCATTACACTTTTGGTGTATCACGATTCGGCTTCACAAGTTATTCCGACTTTGATTGATTCTTCTATCCAAACTACGCTTTACTTTCAAAACGAATGGACGAGCGAGGAAAAAGAGGAAATCGAAAAAGTGAAAAAAAATTGCGGTCCAACTGTAGAATTTGTTGCTACCTATCATCAATTTTTATTTCCGCCAGAAGTCATTCCGTTTTCAATAGCCGAAATACCCGCTGTTTTTACTCAATTCAGAAATGCTTGTGAAAAAAAAGCAGTCGTTCCGAAAATTGGCAAGCTAACCGCAATGCCCGAATCGAATATAATTGACATACAAACCGCAATTCCTACTTTGGAAGATTTAGGATTTACAACCTTTCAAGTAGACAGGAGAACCGCTTTTCCTTTTCGTGGTGGCGAAAATCAGGCATTGGCAAGACTGCAAGAATACCTTTGGAACACCAAAAAAATCAGTCAGTACAAACTAACTCGCAACGGATTGATTGGAACAGATTACAGTTCAAAATTTTCGCCTTGGTTGGCCAATGGATGCCTTTCTCCCAAAACCATTTATTGGGAAATCAAGCGCTACGAAAAAGAAATAGAAGCCAACGAGTCCACCTATTGGTTGATTTTTGAATTGCTTTGGAGAGACTATTTCAAATACATTTCGCTTCAAAATGGCAATGCGATTTTTAAAATTGGGGGCATTCAAAACCGAGAGTATCAATGGTCTCAAAACAAAAAAGCCATCCAAAAATGGATTAACGGGACTACGGCAGCACCTTTTGTGAATGCGAATATGCTGGAATTGCAACAAACAGGTTGGATGAGCAATCGTGGACGACAAAACGTAGCTTCTTACTTTGCCAAAACTTTACTCCTAGATTGGAGAATTGGAGCGGCCTATTTTGAATCGATGCTTTTGGATTATGACGTACACAGCAATTATGGCAATTGGATGTATGTTTCAGGTGTAGGCAACGACCCTCGTGATAGAAAATTCAATGTCGCCTTGCAAGCGCAAAACTATGATAAACAGTCCAAATTCCAACAACGCTGGCTACAACAACAACTTTTTTAAAAGATGAATTCGAATAAAAAACATATCAATATCGTTTGGTTCAAAAGAGACCTTCGTTTGCAGGACAACGAGGCTATCCATAATGCAATCCAATCTGGTCAGCCTACACTTTTACTGTATGTTTTTGAAAAATCATTGCAAAACGATACGCACTACAGCGCAAGACATTGGAATTTTATCAAGCAATCTATCGTAGCCCTCAACGCAGAACTGCAACCGCATCAAACAAAAGTGTTAGCTGTAAATGGCGAAGTCATTAGTACCATTAATAGCATACTCGAACTATACACCATCAAAAATGTCTACTCGCATCAAGAAACCGGAATAAGAATTACGTACGATAGAGACAAAGCTTTCAAAAGATTTTGCAAAAACAACCAAATTAATTGGGTCGAAAACATCAATAATGGCATTTTTAGAGGGCTAAAAAACCGAAGCAATTGGGTGGTGCAATGGGAAAAATATATGAATGAACCGCAATTTGCATTCTTACCAAATGACAATAGCTTTTTAGAATTGAGCCAAATTGAACGGCTAGAACGCTTGTTAGAAAAGACAAATTTAGTCACCATTCCCGATGCTATTTTTCAAAAAGGAGGGACAGAAATGGGACAGAAATATTTAGACTCCTTCTTCAAAAATCGGTATTTCAATTACAGTAATCATATCTCAAAACCTTTACTAGCGAGAAAAAGTTGCAGCAGAATCTCACCTTATATTGCTTGGGGAAATTTATCTACCCGAGAAGTATTGCAGCGAGCCGCTACTTTTCGGTTGATTTGTACCAACAAAAAACAAATTGACTCCTTTGTGTCGAGACTTACTTGGCAAGCCCATTTTATTCAAAAATTTGAAATGGAAGAAATTATGGAGTTTGAAAGCATCAACAAAGGCTATCACGATTTAAAAAAGAAAATCAATTCCAGTTATGTCGAAGCTTGGAAAAAAGGACAAACTGGTGTCCCTCTTGTTGATGCAGCAATGAGATGTTTGAACGAAACGGGCTACCTCAACTTTAGAATGCGAGCATTATTGGTTTCTTTTTTTACTCATAACCTTTGGCAACCTTGGCAAGAAGCTACACAACATTTATCGCAAATGTTTTTGGATTTTGAGCCGGGCATTCACTACCCTCAATTACAAATGCAAGCTGGCGAAACAGGTGTCAACTTATTGCGCATTTACAATCCGATAAAAAATAGTTTGGAACACGACCCGCAAGGAGAATTCATAAAACAATGGGTTCCCGAGTTGCGAAATTTGCCCTTGCCTTTCGTTCATCAACCTAGTAAAATGACCTTTTTGGACCAAAAATTCAACAATTTCGAATTGGGAAAAGACTATCCAAAACCGATTGTCAATATTGACAGAACTCGAAAATTTGCTTCGGATTTTTTATGGAAAATGAAGAAAAATCCATTGGTTAAAGAAGAAAGTAATCGGATTTTGAAATTACATACCCTAGCCGATATTGGCGATAGCGATTAAAAAATAAACCTAGAACATCTATCAAAAAAAGCTTTAGCTATGCCCAACAAAATAGCCCTTACCGAATTAGAAATCGACCGAATTATTGAAATGGCTTGGGAAGACCGAACCACTTTCGAAGCCATCCAATTGCAATTTGGATTAAAAGAACAAGAAGTCATCGACTTGATGCGTACCGAAATGAAACCTTCAAGTTTCAGACTTTGGCGTGCCCGTGTGCAAGGTCGAAAAACAAAACACGAAAAACTTCGAAATTTTACCGAAGGAAGATTCAAATGTACTTTACAGCGACAAATCACCCACAACAAAATATCAAAACGATAAACCAAACTCAACACATTACATTATGAAAAACATCGTAATTATTGGCGGTAGCAAAGGAATTGGTAGCGCGATACTAATGCAACAATTGCAATCGAATCAAGTAATCAACATCAGTAGAACAGCGCCAGATGTATCGCATCCCAATTTAACGCACTATGCCGTTGATGTTTTACAAGACCCACTTCCGGACATTGAAAACGTGGATACTTTGATTTATTGTCCGGGTTCGATTAACTTAAAACCAATCGGAAACCTCAGCATATCGGATTTCAAAAACGATTTTGAAATCAATGTTATCGGTGCTGTAAAAGCCATTCAAAAATATTTGCCCGCCTTGCGAAAAGGACAACAGCCTTCGATTCTTTTGTTTAGTACAGTTGCTGCCAAATTAGGAATGCCATTTCACGCGAGTATTGCTACTGCCAAAGCAGGTGTTGAAGGATTGGTAAAATCATTAGGAGCGGAACTGGCTTCAGTTGTACGCGTAAATGCCATTGCGCCTACAATTACCGAAACTTCATTAGCAGCGGGTATTTTAAGAAATGACAGAATGAAAGAAAATATGATTGAACGCCATCCGATGAAAGGGTATCTAAAACCTGATGAAGTAGCGCACATGGCGAATTTCTTAATTTCAGAAGAAGCCAAATCCATTTCGGGACAAGTTTTTGCCATGGATTATGGTATGGTTAGTTTTAAAATCTAAAAACATTTGATTCAAATTAAAGAAAAACAAAAAAATAATCAAATAGAATTCTAGATTACCAACAGTAATTGACCAGAAAAAATATAAGAATTAGTAACCAAAAAACATGATTCAGACAGTTTTATCGATAATTTTAGCAATTCTATCGGTTATTTCTAAGATTATACAATTTTTTTAACTATATTGTTATCAATCAATTAACAAACCAAATGAATATTCTTTTAACAGGAGCCACAGGATATATTGGAAAGCGACTACTGCCTTTGCTAGTGGCTCAAGGGCATCATGTGATTTGTTGTGTAAGAGACAAAGATCGTTTTACAATACCCGAAGAATATGTAAATCAAGTACGAGTAATAGAAGTAGACTTTCTCAACCAAGAAACTCTAATTTCTATTCCCAATGAGATTGATGCCGCTTATTATTTGATTCATTCCATGTCAGGTTCGGCCAAGAATTATGATGAGTTGGAGTATGCCTCTGCTTTGAATTTTGTAGACCGAATGAACCTTACTCGAGTAAAACAAGTAATTTATTTGAGTGGTATCGTTAATGATGTTATTTTATCCAAGCATTTGGCCTCACGAAAAGCAGTTGAAGATGTTCTTAAAACAGGCCTTTTTGCCATCACAACTTTAAGAGCGGGCATCATTGTAGGCTCAGGAAGTGCTTCTTTTGAAATTATCCGTGATTTGGTCAACAAACTTCCTGTTATGATTACTCCAAAATGGCTCAATACCAAATGCCAACCGATAGCAATAACGGATGTTTTAGCCTTTTTGATAAAAAGTTTACATCAACCTGAAACTTACGATCAAAACTTTGACATTGGTGGACCTGATATTTTAAGCTATAAAGAAATGCTCTTGGGGTTTGCACAAGCAGCAGGATTGAAACGCTACATCTATACAGTTCCAGTAATGACACCCAAATTGTCATCGTATTGGTTGTACTTTGTTACTTCAACAACTTACAAACTCGCTGCGGCTTTAGTCAGCAGTATGAAAGTAGAAGTAGTTTGCAAAGACAACCGAATTAACGCATTACTAGGAGTTGTGCCTATGACTTACAACGAAGCGGTTGCAAGAGCGCTTGTCAAAATAGACAAAGACGACATTGTGTCAAGTTGGAAAGACGCTATGATTAGCGGTCAATTCACTGGGAGTGTTGCCGATTACCTCAAAGTACCTAAAAAAAATTGCTTTATCGATCGTCGCAAAAAAGAAATCCTCAACCGCTCCTATACCACCGAACGCATTTGGTCTATTGGCGGTGAAACAGGTTGGTACTATGGCGACTGGCTTTGGGAGATACGAGGTTTTCTTGATAAATTAGTTGGAGGCGTGGGTCTCCGCAGGGGGCGTACCAACAAACACGACATTCATTCTGGCGACGTTTTGGATTTTTGGCGGGTATTGTATGCCAACAAAAAAGAAGGCAAACTCGTTTTGTATGCCGAAATGAAACTCCCAGGAGAAGCTTGGCTAGAATTCAAAATCATACACAATACACTATACCAAGCAGCCACTTTCAAACCGCATGGTTTTTGGGGCAAATTGTATTGGTACTCCGTTCTGCCCTTTCATGGCTTTATCTTTGAAGGCATGATTAATAAATTGATTAAGAAATAAATTCCAATCCCCTAATTGGGGCAAATTCCAAATTCCAAGGCTTGTACGACTACTTGGAATTTGGAATTTGTTGCTTCAGGGATGTTAGCTCCGATAAAATAATTTTTACAAAAAAACTTTAGTTTTATTTAACAAGGTGGAAAAAATCAAAAAATTGATTTTGTCATTTTAAAAATTGAAACTTGAGTTAAAACTTTAGGTTGAAGACTTGGTGAAATTATCCAATTTATTTGTAGTTTCGTTTAGAAAAAAATAATCAGCTAAAAAACACCAAACTCAAACAAGCAATTAGAATTAATTAGATTGAACAAAAACATAAAATATCTTCTTTCTCTCATTCTAGTTTTTGGACTAGTTGTTAATGATTGTACTTTACATTCTCAAACAAATTCAGCAACTTATTATCAATTCTCGAAAGTAATTCTCAAAACAGAATTAAACACGAAAGATTCCGAATTGTACTTCTTCAAGCAAGTAAATTCATCTAAGATTACCTCCTTTCCAATTCTATTTTTATGTCTAGACATCAAAGATTTTATTAATCTTCAAGTCAAGGTTCTTTTAAAAATTCAAACACTACTTTATCAAGAAGTAAGCGCTATGATGTCCCAAAACATCTTTATAAATGAATTGATTACTTCAAAAAACGCATACAAAAGTTTATACATAGCATAAATTAATTTTTAAGCATTTATGCGATTCCGCGCATAAGAATATAAAAAATGTATAATCTTTTATCATCTACAAAATGTATAAAAACAATAAAACACGTTTAGAGAAATCTAAACGACCTCTTCTTTGGATAAAAAGAAAAATTATTCTAATTATTACAGCATTTATGGTCGGAATGTCAAACGGACTAAACGAGGGAGACACAATGCTTAATGGAAATCAAAATCATACCGAACAACAAAATAAAAAAGATTGATTTTAAATTGACAAATCCTCATCCCGAAGTTTCGAGATAAATCCCAAAATTTAAATTCCAAATTCCAAAGCTACTGTGGCCACTTGGAATTTGGAATTTGTTTTTTTTTGCCATTTTAATCATTTAAAAAGATTGCTCAAAATCAATATTCAAATTATTCTTGCAAGAACAAAGAATGTATTCTGACATTATAAAAGCAACAAATAATCATATGTTATCTTTCTAAACAAAATTAACCCATACAACATAGCTAGTGACAACTTTGAAAAATCTTTGAGATATATTCAAAAAACAATATCTTTACAAGAAAAATAATTTTGGAAAAAATTTTTATTGAAAATTTCGGTGGAATAAAGAAAATGGATTTTGAATTTAACTCCATAAACATTCTTATAGGTCCACAAGGATCAGGAAAAAGTATAACAGTTAAATTATTATATTTTTTTAAAAATTTCACAAATGAAATTGTAAAAAGTATAGAAAGCCAAGAATCTAAAAGGGACTTAGATAAAAAACAAAAAGATACTTTTATCACATTTTTCCCAAAAGAGTCTTGGAGCAAAGATGATTTTTCAATTTCTTATAAATTTAATGAAACTGAAATATTTATAAAAAAAACAAATAGTAAATTATCATTTGATTATTCTGATAATTTAAAAAAAATCCAAAATAAAGGAAAGAAAATTTATAATGATGAAAAAATAAAGCTTACAGAAAACAGAAAAATACCAAGTTTTAGAATAAAAAGAGAGATTAATGAAAAAATCCAAAATTGTATTAAAAATGACTTAGGAGACATTGCAACTTATGATCAATTTTTTATACCTGCGGGCAGAAGTTTCTTTGCTAACATTCAAAATAGTATCTTTTCTTTTTTAAGCGATAATAGATCATTAGATCCTTTTCTGATTGAGTTTGGTTCTTTTTATGAAAATTTAAAAAGTTTTTATAACGACATTCTATCTAACGAAAAATCGGATAAAGAATTTGACGAACTCATTTCACAAATTTTAAATAGTAATTACATCCGAGAGAAAGAAAAAGACTTTCTGGTACACAAAGATTCGAGAAAAGTTAATTTAACTAATGCTTCATCAGGGCAGCAAGAAACTTTACCATTAATGATCATCTTAAAATCATTAAATTATATTAGTTCAAGAGGTGGTGGTTTTACTCTTTATATCGAAGAACCTGAAGCACATCTTTTTCCAACAGCTCAAAAAAGAATTATTCAATTATTATCAAGAACATTTAACAATAACAACAATAAAAAGTTTCAAATATTTGTTACAACTCACAGTCCGTATATTCTTTCTTCATTCAATAATTTAATATATGCAGGTAATTCAACTAGAGATATAGATTTAGTAGCCAAAATAGTCCCAACCAAAGAGCAATTAAAGAGTGAATATTTTAGAGTATACTCCATAAGAAATAATGAAAAAATTGATTTATTAAACAACGAAAATAAATTAATTTCTCAATCAATCTTGGATTCTGTATCAGAAGAAATTTCATTAGAATTTGATAAACTTTTAGATATTGAATTTCAAAATGAATTGTAGAAAAATATCTAGTCAAAAATTATTCGTTTATCAGGAGATGAGGAGTAAATTAATCCTAGAAAATGTTGATAGTATTGAATCAACAAGTATTACAGTTGATGGATGTGAAATAAATGACGACACAATTAGATGTGATTTTATGCATATTGCAAAAGGAATCGAATTTTATATAGAATTAAAAGGTCAAGATTTAGAACACGCTCTAGAACAAATAAAATCAACTATTTTTCGTCTCAGTACAAATGTTAAAAAGGGCAATAAAATATCATATATAATATGCACTAGAAGTCCTATGTCATCTTCTGAAATACAAAATCATAAACTTGAATTTAGAAAAAACAAGGTAAACAAGAGGAGACGGGGCATAAAATTGTATATTGAATTGGCATTGAAACGCTTGA
>ERZ650302.1622-NODE-1622-length-12466-cov-14.189832_pt1 | contig 12466 bp, 7 predicted proteins | sample MGYA00376238_ERZ650302 | MGnify/ENA primary metagenome ERZ650302 (study PRJEB26733, sample SAMN07839298) | wastewater metagenome | biome: urban; feature: wastewater treatment plant; material: waste water | place: USA: North Carolina | collected 2016-04-28 ... | reverse complement strand
ATCCCCATGAGCATAGAGATGCTATGTGATTGGGGTGAGTGAACGCTGTCAACGACACTACAACTTCAAGTACGAAGGGTATAACGAGATAAAAAAAGAGCCGCTTTAGCGGCTCTTTTATTTCGTTTGTTTAATGAGTGGCAATTAGCCAATAAACACACGCGCGTTACGGAACATTCGTAACCATGGGCTGTTCTCTGCCCAGTCGTCTGGATGCCATGAGTTCGCTACGGTACGCATTACTCGTTCCGGATGCGGCATCATGATTGTCACACGACCATCCGCAGTAGTCAGACCGGTGATACCTGCTGGTGAACCGTTCGGGTTCAGCGGGTAACGTTCAGTCGCTACACCGTAGTGATCGACAAACTTCACCGCCACCGTGCCACTGTTTTGCAGTGCCGACAGATGATCCGCATCACGCAACTCCACACGACCTTCGCCATGCGAAACCGCGATTGGCATACGAGAACCGGCCATACCCTGGAAGAAGATCGACGGTGATGGTTGCACTTCTACCAAGCTGAAACGGGCTTCAAAACGCTCAGATTCGTTACGTACAAAACGTGGCCACAGGTCAGCGCCTGGGATCAAGTCATGCAAGTTAGACATCATCTGACAGCCGTTACAGATCCCCAGCGCAAAGGTATCATTGCGATGGAAGAAGCTCTGGAACGCATCACGCGCACGGCTGTTAAACAACACGGACTTCGCCCAACCTTCACCGGCACCCAATACGTCACCGTAAGAGAAACCACCACAAGCCGCTAAGCCCTGGAATTCAGCCAGATCGAGGCGACCTTCCAGAATGTCACTCATGTGTACGTCGATAGCACTGAAACCAGCACGATCAAACGCTGCCGCCATTTCGCTTTGCGAGTTCACGCCCTGCTCACGCAAGATCGCGACTTTCGGTGCCGCACGTTTGGCAATATAAGGTGCCGCCACGTCCTGATTCAGATCGAAGCTCAGTTTCACGTTCAGACCTGGATCATTAACATCCAGTTTGGCCTGATGTTCACTGTCAGCACAGGCTGGGTTATCGCGCATCCGTTGCATCAGATGGGTGGTTTCCGCCCAAATTTTACGGAAGTGAACGCGAGGCTCAGACAACACTACCTGATCGTTACGGGTAAAGCACAGCGTGTCTTTCTGGTTCAGCGTACCAATCACAAAAGTATTCGCCGCCAGACCATGACCGGCCAGAATGGTCAGAATTTCTTCTTTATCAGCACGGGCAACCTGAATTACGGCACCCAGCTCTTCGTTAAACAGCACAGACAAGTCGTCACTGGCTAACTGATCCAGTTGAACACTGATACCGGTTTTGCCGGCAAACGCCATTTCAGCCAGAGTAACGAACAAACCACCATCAGAACGGTCGTGATAAGCCAGCAATTTACGATCAGCAACCAATGCCTGCATAGCATTGAAGAAGCCTTTCAGCTGTGCCGGGCAATCCACATCCGGCGCTTTGTCACCCAGTTGTTTGTAAACCTGTGCCAGACACGAAGCACCCAGACGGTTTTTACCGCTACCCAGATCGATCAAGATCAGGTCGGTTTCACCTTTATCGGTACGCAGTTGTGGTGTGACAGTGTTACGCACATCATCCACACGGGCAAATGCCGTAATGATCAGCGACAGCGGTGCAATCACCTCTTTCTGCTCATCATTTTGCTGCCAGCGGGTTTTCATCGACATAGAGTCTTTACCCACCGGGATAGTTAATTCCAGCTCAGGACACAGCTCTTCGCCTACCGCTTTCACTGCCGCATACAGACCTGCATCTTCACCAGGGTGACCAGCTGCAGCCATCCAGTTCGCTGACAACTTAACGCGTTTCAGATCGCCAATTTGCGTGGCCGCAATGTTAGTCAATGACTCGGCCACCGACATCCGCGCCGAAGCAGCGTGGTCAAGCAGTGCAATCGGTGAACGTTCACCCATCGACATTGCTTCACCGGCATAGGTGTCGTAAGAGGCAGCAGTTACGCCGCAATCCGCAACCGGGATCTGCCAAGGGCCAACCATCTGATCGCGCGCAACCAGACCCGTTACAGTACGGTCGCCGATGGTGATCAGGAAGGTTTTTTCTGCCACTGTCGGCAGACGCATGATACGTTCCGCCGCATCTTTCACGGTGACACCGCTCAGATCTAACGGTTTGCCTTTTGCCGGCAGAGTAGTCACTTCACGATGCATTTTAGGCGCTTTGCCCAACAATACATCCAGTGGCATATCAATTGGTTTATTATCGAAATGGCTGTCATTCAAGGTCAGGTGTTGCGCTTCGGTCGCTTCACCGATCACCGCATACTGCGCGCGTTCACGGCGGCACAGCTCTTCAAACAGCGGCAACTGATCCGCAGCTACAGCCAGCACATAACGTTCTTGCGATTCGTTACACCAGATCTCCAGTGGCGTCATGCCCGGCTCATCATTCGGGATCGCACGCAGTGAGAAATTACCGCCACGGCCACCGTCATTTACCAGTTCCGGCATTGCATTCGACAGACCACCCGCACCCACGTCGTGGATAAACAGGATCGGGTTGTGTTCACCCATCTGCCAGCAACGGTCGATCACTTCCTGACAACGGCGTTCCATTTCCGGGTTTTCACGTTGTACCGAAGCAAAATCCAGATCTTCCGCAGATTGACCTGAAGTCATTGACGAGGCAGCACCACCACCCAAACCGATGTTCATTGCTGGGCCACCCAGCACGACCAGTTTAGCACCAACCGGGATTTCGCCTTTTTGCACGTGTTCGCCGCGGATATTACCTAAACCACCGGCCAGCATGATTGGCTTGTGATAACCACGGATCTCGTCACCGTTATGGCTTGGTACTTTTTCTTCATAGGTACGGAAGTAACCCAGAATGTTCGGACGACCAAATTCGTTGTTAAATGCCGCACTACCCAACGGGCCATCAATCATGATATCCAGTGCGCTAACAATACGGTTTGGCTTACCAAAATCAGTTTCCCATGGCTGGTGGTGGCCAGGGATCTGCAGGTTAGATACCGTGAAACCACTTAAACCCGCTTTTGGTTTAGAACCACGACCTGTTGCGCCTTCATCACGAATTTCACCACCAGAGCCGGTAGCGGCACCGGGGAACGGAGAAATCGCCGTTGGGTGGTTATGGGTTTCAACTTTCATCAGGATGTGAATGGGTTCCTGATGATATTGATATTCACCAGTCTCCGGGCTTGGGAAGAAACGACCAGCTTCACTACCTTCCATCACGGCGGCGTTATCTTTATACGCAGATAACACATAATCGCTATGTTTTTCATTGGTGTTTTTGATCATTTTAAACAGCGATTTTGCCTGTTTCTGACCATCAATCGTCCAATCGGCATTAAAAATCTTATGGCGGCAGTGCTCAGAATTGGCCTGCGCGAACATATACAGTTCGATATCGTTTGGATTACGTCCCAGTTTCTGGAAGCTTTCCAACAGATAGTCGATTTCATCATCGGCCAGCGCCAGACCCAGCTGAACGTTAGCATTCACCAAAGCTTCACGACCACCGGTCAACACATCAACTGCCGTCAGAGCACGCGGTTCATGATGGGCAAACAGTGCTGCCGCATCATCCAGCTTCGCAAACACGCTTTCCATCATGCGATCATGCAGCAACGCCACAATGGTCTGCTGTTGTTCAGCCGTCAGCGCATCTGCCGTAATGTAATAGGCGATACCACGTTCCAGACGGTTGATTTGCTTCAGGCTACAGTTGTGCGCAATGTTTGTTGCTTTCGATGACCAAGGAGAGATAGTGCCAGGGCGGGGAGTAACCAGAACTAACAAGCCTGTCGGCGTATGTTCAGCAATGGTCGGACCGTACCGTAACAATTTTTCCAGTATTACCCGTTCCGCCTCCAAGAGAGGAGCCGAGACATCGGCAAAGTGCATATATTCAGCATAGACATCATGCACAGGTAAGGATTTTTCAGCAAATGCATCCTTCAATTTGCTGATACGAAACTCGGATAGCGCAGGCGCACCTCGTAAGATTTCCATGTTGCCAGTTCTCTCACTAAGTAATAGAGGGGGGAAATTGCAGTGTGCGTATTATAGGAAGGCGGGAGGGTAGCTGTCGACCGAAAAGCTGCGATCTATCACGGAACAGCACGATTAAATGCAGGTTTGGTATGTAAAGCATGTAACAACGTGAGCTTTTCCCTTTTCTTTCTCGTATTGGATGTGATATCACTTATCTGATAACAACAAGACAACAAGTAAAGAGGGGAGAATCCCTATGCAAGCAAGAAGAAAAATTCGTTTACGTAAAACACCGACTCTGCGTACCGGCGTTCGACGCTTGGTCGCCCGTGTCGCCCGACACCGCAAAAATTTGCATCGTCATCGTTCATTTTTTCTGATCTCAGAACAACTCTGAATTAGCGCGTGCCGTTTGTCACTAAACAGACGGCACAACAACTTCCGCGCCATCATCATTCAAACCGCATTTCTCTCTATCAGAGCTTACAACCAAGCGGCTCCTGCGATGCTATCTCAGCGCTAACAGAGCTATCTCTATTTCGTGAAGAGAACATATGTAATTTACATAATCCCGAATGAACCCTATCGTCATATTAGTCGTAATATCAATGCGCAAAGGCTCTCTCCCCTGTTTAAGGAAAGCTTTATTATCATTCCGTTATCACTGCATAACGACAATTTAGTTATGAATGATACTTTTTAAATTAATAAAAAACATTAATTCATAAACTCTTCAAGCTTATAGATGAAGCCTTCTTTAAAATAATCAACCAACAATTATCTCCCATATCACACAGATGCAGTGATTTTATTTTTATAAATAAAAATATCGTTAAGTAGATAGATACATTCATAAATTATTAGTTAGGTGTTTTTTAATATGTCTTATAACGAATTAGTTAACAAATATATTCTTCAGCTTGGTATTACTGATGTTGCGGAAATTATCTACAACCCCGATTTTGATACCTTGCTACATGAAGAAACCAAATCTGGTTTAGATCAATATGAAAAAGGCACGGTGACACAATCAGGTGCCGTCGCTGTTGATACTGGTATCTTTACCGGACGTTCACCGAAAGACAAATATATTGTTCGTGATGATTTAACGCGTGACACCCTGTGGTGGAGCGATCAAGGTAAAGGAAAAAACGATAATCACCCGATATCGCAAGATACATGGCAACATTTCAAATCGCTGGTAACTAAACAGCTGTCGGGTAAACGATTATTTGTGGTTGATGCTTGGTGTGGTGCCAACCCGGAAACCCGGTTAAGTGTGCGCTTTATTACTGAAGTCGCATGGCAGGCGCATTTCGTGAAAAACATGTTTATTCGCCCAGATGAACAAAGTCTGGTTACTTTTGAGCCAGACTTTATCGTGATGAATGGCGCTAAATGCACCAACCCTGATTGGCAGCAACAAGGTTTGAATTCTGAAAACTTTGTCGCGTTTAACCTCACTGAAAAAATGCAGCTCATTGGTGGTACCTGGTATGGTGGAGAAATGAAGAAAGGCATGTTCTCTGTCATGAATTACCTGCTGCCACTGAAAGGCATTGCCTCAATGCATTGCTCTGCCAACGTTGGCTCGGCAGGTGATGTCGCGGTCTTTTTTGGCTTGTCTGGTACAGGTAAAACGACTCTATCTACCGACCCTAAACGCCAGTTGATTGGTGACGATGAACATGGTTGGGATGATGACGGGGTGTTCAACTTTGAAGGTGGTTGTTACGCCAAAACAATTAAACTATCGAAGCAGGCGGAGCCTGAAATTTTCAATGCTATCTGCCGTAATGCATTGCTTGAGAATGTCGTTGTTGATGCTCAAGGTCAGGTCGATTTTGACGATGGAAGCAAAACAGAAAATACGCGGGTCTCTTATCCCATTTTCCACATCGAAAATATCGTTAAACCGGTCTCTAAAGCGGGTCACGCGACAAAAGTTATATTTCTGACTGCTGATGCGTTTGGTGTGTTACCGCCGGTTTCTCGCCTCTCACCAGAACAGACAAAATACCATTTCCTCTCTGGTTTTACCGCTAAACTAGCGGGCACTGAACGAGGTGTCACCGAGCCAACTCCCACTTTCTCCGCCTGTTTTGGCGCAGCATTCTTAACGCTACATCCAACGCAATATGCTGATGTATTAGTAAAACGAATGAAAGAGGCTAATGCCGAAGCCTATCTGGTGAACACTGGGTGGAATGGCACAGGAAAACGCATTTCCATTAAAGATACGCGCACTATCATCAATGCGATTTTGGATGGTTCTCTGGCGAAAGCTGATACACATACGCTACCCATTTTTAACTTAGAAGTACCCGTCGCTCTCGCTGGAATAAATAACCATATTTTAGACCCACGTAACACCTAAATTGATAATTCAGTCTGGCGTGAAAAAGCTGAAGATTTAGCAGTTCGCTTTATTAATAATTTTGAGCAATATACGGATACGGAAGCTGGCGAAGAGTTAGTTAAAGCAGGGTCAATCATAAATTAATTGGGGGTAATATTTATCAACCTATTTTAAATGAGAAATTCGAATTATTGAGTTTTTAACGAGAGCAATGCTCTATGCTCGCTCTCGTTAAAAACTAATTTTACAAATATACTTTCGACTTTTTCTATCTATTTTCCTAGTAACGCCAGATATTCGTCTTCAGTTATAACAGTAACACCTTTGGCTTGCGCATCCGCTATTTTTTTAGCACCAACACTTTCACCAGTGATCAAATAATTTGTTTTACCTGATACCGAACTGGCCACTTTCGCACCCAATAACTTAGCTTCTTTTTCCATATCAGCTCGGCTACCGCGTTGCATAGAGCCGGTGAAGACCACTATTTTCCCCGCTATAGGGCTTTCCGTTGCATTAGTTCCACTACCAAGCAAAACGGTTCGGTTGAGATTAAAACCTAAGTCGAAAATAGCTTTAAATTCCGTTTTGATACTGTTAAGACCTTCAACAATAGCTGTCGCGGTCTTCTCAGCAAAACCATCAATCTTACAGATCTGTTCTTCCGTTAGTTCAAAGATATTCTCAATCGGATGATGTTGCAGCAAACTCTCTGCGCTAGCTAAACCAAGGCGGACAACGCCGAATGCCGCCAAAAAGCGCCAGTCTTCAATCGCAATCGTTTGACTTAGTTTTAATTGTGATACCAAATTATTTATTGTCTTCTCTTTGAAACCACATTCCGCGAGCTTCTCAGGCTGTTGCATTAAGGTGTAAACATCATGAATGGTCTTGATGCCATTTGCGTACAAAATGGCTATGGTTGCAGGCCCAAACCCATCAATATTTGCCAATGTTTTGAAGAAATGAATGATCGTATTTTCCGCCTGAGCCGGGCAATCGGTGGTGTTCGGGCACACAATATTGTCACCATCCCAAACCACATGAGAACCACAACTTGGGCAGGCATTCGGGATCTCAGCGTCAGCTGCTTTGATTACACGTTCAATTTTCGGAATAACCAGCCCAGATCTAACCAGCTCGATCACGGCCCCCGGGCCTATGCCTTTCGATTTAACCATTCCGTAGTGATGTGCGGTGGCACGACTAATTAATGCACCTGACAGTCGTGTTGGTTCAAGCTCAACGACAGGCGTAATACGGCCAGTTCTGGATGTTTGCGGCGTCACTTTATGGACTAAGACTTCCGCCTTCTCTGTATTCGCTTTAAAGGCTATTTGCCAACGATGGTGATGTTTGGTGAACCCCATATAATCTTTGATTTGGGAATTCGTAGTTTCAATGACAACACCATCAACATCATAGTCACTGGATTGCCAGATCTCCTGCGTTATGGCTTCAAAGCCATTCAGAAAATCGTTAATACTCCCTTCCCAATTACTCAATTCAGAGAATGGAAAGAAAAGCGCCGCGCCATCATCAATCGCCTGTTGCACCCGATCATCGACATTTTTTTCTGCGATGATAGAAGCCTGCATATTTCGTGAATTATCAAAATACGCAGAGAGTTTTTCGTCGAAATATGATTTAGAAATGACAATTTCGCCCTGACCCAGACCTCGCAAGCCGCGCCCGCCAACTTTCAGGCCACGCTCAAAAACTATAGAGATATCTCGGCCCTTAGCACCATCACCACGGGTATAAAGAATGTTGCCATCATCATATGCCGCGTATCCATCCAATTTTGGCGTCACACGAATAATAATATCATGCGCTGGAATATCTAATTCCTGAGCAGCTTTTTGAATACGTTCAAGCCATTTAATTATTTCGTCTTTGCTATACGCTTTATCTGTAGAAAGCATTCTTACAGGCAAAGAAATTGTTTTGCCATCAACAACAATTTCAGGCTCAATTTGATTTACGAATTCATGATCCGGATATAATTCAGCAAATGTTTTTTGGGCTGCATCATAAACAAGATCGTCAATATATTGTTCTCCAGAACGATACATTGCGTTCGCTGCTTTTAAAAAGTTAAGTTGTGTTTCTTTTTCTAATGACTTGAATTCAGATATTGAATTAACAATATTTAAAAATTGCTCTTCAGAAAAGTTATTTGTTGCGGTGTCCAAAGATTCTTTTTGTTTTTTACTTAACATACCTAACTCGTTCACAGCGACCGTTGTTCAAGGTCACAGTCTAACGCAATCAAGCAACAAGTAGGTACTCTCGCCACTGCAGATTAGCGAACTTAATTTGCAAACCCAGCGCAGAAAGTACTCAATAGAGAATTGTCAGTATCAGGTATTACAACGCATGCATACCTGACTGAATTATGCGGAGAATCTTCGATAAAACCTGCCAATAAAAAATGCGGCCGAAGCCGCACTTAAGAATAATCATGTATATAACTTATTGATGATCATATGCTTTTAGTTCTTCACGACATTGCGTTAAATAATACTCGCCCAATGGCTGGCGAGCTGCATCAAACAGCAAACCATCGACTTCGCTGGCTAATTTATCAGCCGCTTTCAGCATTAAATCAAAATGCGCCAAACCACGACCGGCAGCAGGTAACTGCATAAACAGTGATACCCCCGGCGTCATCAAGCGATCCATCTTGCTCGGATCAAACGTGCCCGGTTTGATCATATTGATCAGGCTAAACAACACGTCACCCTGCCCATCCATTTCCAGATGGCGATGATAAATATCCATCTCACCGAAACGGAAACCTAAGATACGCAAAGCATGTTTCAAATCACGACCATAGATATAAGAACCATCACGGGCAGTAATGTTGATGACATAAACATCTTTCCAGATCACATTGCCAGATTCCACTGCTGGTGCAGTGCTGGTTTGTTCGACTTCCGGTTCCGGCAACGGTTGATTGTTAGCATCGACATCGTCTTCATCACTGTCAGCGGCGGAAAATTGAGGCACGGTCGAAATCACCGGCTCAATATCACGTCCGGATGTGCCATTGCGCGTCACAACCCGAACCTGACCAACACCATCCGCATCAAATCCATCCACATCGCGGCTTTCAGCACTACGTTTATTCGCAACAGGCTTCGGCGGTGAATTTTTTAACTGTGCCCGTTTATTCCGTTGATTTGTCCATACCCCATGGATCACCAGCGCAGCAATTGCCAGTGCACCCACTATAACCAGTACTATTCGCAGATCCTGCATCGTCGTTGCTCTATTCTGTTTAATTGGTTATCAATCTTCCCTTTACCGGTGTGGAACACGCGCCGTTGCAATTTCCCGCTAATTCGCATGCGTCTCATTGACCTCAACACACTGGTAAGAAACCATGTCAATCAATCCTCAAAAACACTTTTCAAGACAGATTGAGCTGCTTTCTCTGGAAAATCCTATTATAACCCGATACGAATAAACGATAAGTGATTGTTCCTGATTCACATTATCCGTTTTGCCGGGCAGACTGACAACGCTTATTCACAGAAAATCGTGCATTTCAACAAAATCAGCTATCACGGCCTCTACCAAAGTAACAGTCTATCTGTAATAGTCGCAATCAGTATCACTGCAGGAAAAATAATAATGGTAAATATTCAACCACTCAGTGCTTTTGGTTATTTGCTTCGGGGTTTACACCTGATGACGCAACCCGGTATCCGTCGCTATGTCTGGATCCCATTGTTAATCAATATATTACTGTTCTCTATCGGCTTTTATTTATTATTTCACCGTTTTGATATCGCCATGCATGCGTTGACAGCATGGTTACCTGACTGGCTCGATTGGCTGACCTTTTTACTTTGGCCGTTGGCAGTTATCGCTATTTTGTTCACATTCAGCTTTTTATTCGGCATGGTCACCAATTGGCTGGCGGCCCCCTTTAACGGTATGCTTGCTGCTCGGGTGGAACAATATCTGGTCTCTGATCAGCATCGGGTTGATGAGCGGCCATTATGGCAGGAGGTTCATCACGCTTTTCGCCGGGAATGGCAGAAGCTCAAATACTGGCTACCCCGAACTCTTCTATGTGTCATCTTGTTTTTTGTGCCGATTGCCGGTCAATTCCTGGCACCGTGGCTCTGGCTGCTTTTTTCCGCCTGGATGATGGCAATTCAATACTGCGATTATCCTTATGATAATCACAAAATTACTTTTCCGGATATGCGTCAGCAACTAGCAGAGCACCGCTGGCGACACCTCTCTTTTGGTGGGCTGGTAATGTTGCTCGGTTCAATTCCACTCGTGAATTTATTCCTGATGCCCATGGCTATCTGTGCCAGTACCGCCATGTGGGTCGATGATCAAAAGAAATGAATCATAGAACTACAAATAAAAACGGGGACTTTGAGGTCCCCGCTTTTATTATCGCAGTCATTTAACTATGATCGATTAGGCTATTGATCACAGCACTATTCGCCATTTTAGCGTCGTCATCAAACTGATAGATGTCATCACGGAACTGTAACTGACCTTGCTTGTCGACCCAACTGCGCCAATACACGGTATATACCGGAATAGGATCTGTCATCGATAACCACTTGGTGGTGTCTTCTTTCAGCATCTTATCCAGCTTGTCGATATTCCATTTTGAGCCTTTTAATAACAAACGGGCAAAATCATCCGCCTCTTCAACCCGAACACAACCTGAACTCAGTGCTCTTAAATCACGCTTGAAATACCCCGGTGAAGAGGTAGAGTGCAAATAGATTGCATCGTTATTCGGCAAATAAAACTTATAACGACCCAGTGCATTGTGATCACCGGGTTTCTGACGCAGACGGTAAGGGAAATTTTCTTCCGTACCATCCCAAACCATCGCCGTGGGGTCAACCGTCACGCCCTGAGAATCCACCAGTTCAAACTGGCCTTTATCCAGAAAGTGTTTGTCTTTGACCAATTTTGGCACTAAATCCTGCTGCAGAATGCGAGTAGGCACATGCCAAGCCGGATTAACAACTATGCTCGAGATCTCACTCGATAGTATCGGTGTCTGACGCTTAAATTGGCCCACAATAACGCGGCTGGAAAAAATCTCTTGCTGCCCGTCCAGCACACGCAAACGATATTCCGGAATATTAACCAAGACATGACGTTGCGAAGAGATCTGCAGCGGCAGGTCGCCCCGTAAAATACTCCGCGCCAGAATGACGGCTCGCACTTTCGGTTGCAGACGAAGCCAGTTTAATGTCCGACGACCAATGACACCATCCGCTTCCAATCCGTGCCGTTGCTGGAAATGACTGATAGCCTGCACAGTCTGTTCGTCATAAGTGCCAAGCTTTAATTGTTCAGTATTCAACTGCCCTGCTGGTAAATCACCACTGCGCAATAAGACATCACGAATCAATGGCAAAGCTTCGTTGCTCTCGCCAGGCTTCAATTTCAATGCCGGCAGTTCAGGCCACGGCGCTTTTCTTGATTCACTAAGTAATGCCAATAACACACGCCGGGAAACCAGATAATTTTCTGTCTGTGGCCGCAGTTTATTCATTACCCGCTCAAGATCCGAGCGCTGCAACAAAGCAGCATATTCATCGCGATCAGCAGCCGATAAAACTGGATTAAAATTCTTTAAATGGAAGCGTTCACGCGAATCACCGTCCAATGCATGCCATTGCTGGCGGAATTGATGCAGTAAACTATAGATCTGATAATAGGTTTCAGGATTTTTCGCCAACTCAGGTTGTTCCGTGAGTTGTAGCCAACTTTTTGCAAAGACCGGATGAATACCCGCCATTGCAACTTCCATCAGTTGCTGTGTCAGTTCAGCCCGCACGGCGACCGGAGGTAGCGGCAATAAGGCACTGACTTCGGCTCCCGGTGCTAATGCTGATTCCCGGAGTTCCGCTTTTACTGCAAAACAACTGCTGTTCCATGCCAACAACAACATTGCCGTCGTTGACATAAGTTTGCCACGCATTATTTCCTCCTTATCCCTGTGCTCACATCGGTGAAATAAACAGGGGTAAGCTATAATCTATCCTTCTGATTATGCTAATTATGCCTAAAAGAAAATAGCATGCGCAGATTATT
>ERZ650302.1615-NODE-1615-length-12496-cov-5.832087_pt1 | contig 12496 bp, 8 predicted proteins | sample MGYA00376238_ERZ650302 | MGnify/ENA primary metagenome ERZ650302 (study PRJEB26733, sample SAMN07839298) | wastewater metagenome | biome: urban; feature: wastewater treatment plant; material: waste water | place: USA: North Carolina | collected 2016-04-28 ... | reverse complement strand
CTGAACTCAAAAACTCAGGTAAAACTGCGGCTGGTACACCAGTTCATGTTCAATTTCTTGGCAACAATCCAGAAATGTTAGCAGCAAATGCAGCGAAAGTTGTTGAACTCGGTGCTCCAGCAATTGATCTTAACTTTGGTTGTCCCGCTAAAACTGTTAATCGTCATCGTGGCGGTTCTGTTCTATTGGATGAACCTGAAACCGTACACCTCTTAGTTAAAGCAGTTCGTGATGCTGTACCTGCACATATACCCGTTTCGGCTAAAATGCGTCTGGGCTATCTAGATGAAAACCACACTTTAGATAATGCACATGCGATAGAAGATGCTGGTGCAAATTGGCTTACCGTACATGCGCGTACCAAAGCAGATGGCTATACCCCACCCGCTTACTGGGAAAAAATTCAGCCAATTACTGAGGCACTAAAAATCAATGTCATTGCCAACGGTGAAATCTGGAATAATACAGATGCCAAAGCTTGTATAGCGCAATCAGATTGCAAAGATATTATGATTGGACGTGGTGCGGTTACAACACCAGATTTAACCTTATGTATTCGTGAAAATAATGATAATTCAATCCTTTCTTGGCAAGATTTAGTTGAACTCCAACAACGATTTCTAAGCGGTCAATTTAAAACTGAAATTGGAATGATTGGTCGTTATAAGCAATGGTTAGGTATGATGACCAAAGCCTATCCTGAAGCTCAAGAGCTTTGGACAAAAGTAAAGAAAGAGAAACAACTAGATGAGATTATTAATTACTTGAAGCAGAGCTGACCTTTTTTAATAAGAGTATATTGATAAAAAAAGCGACTGAGGTCGCTTTAATAAAATGACTAACTTATTACATCCCACTAACTTTCATCTTTAAGTTAGTAACTGATGCACCTACAGCACCTATACTTCCAATTGAAGCATTTGGCAATCCATTAAAAGTACTTGATGGATATGTCGTAGACGGACTTCCAGACTGCCCTAAAATTACGTTATTTAAACTCAAGTTAAATTTGTCTGAAACTCCCGAATTCCCAAAAACTAACCCACCAGAATCTGTGCCATTTTTACCCTCAATACCCGCATAAAAACCAGTCAGCCCAAAAGGTGAATTATTATAACCCGTAAATTGAAAATCAAAACCGATACCATATGGATTATTGCTTCCATCATAGTCAGAAACAGCAACTATATTACAACCACTACCTGAACCACAAATTGAATTTATTGCACCTCCAAACATAATCATATGTCCTTGTGGTGCTGCACCTAATTGAATATTTACTGTTGGTTTATTAGCGGCAAAAACGATATCTATCCCACTTGCACCACCAACTCTTACTATTTCTTTCACTAAACCTGCTTTAGGTTTTAATGTAGAACTATCATAGATAGTACTTTTACTGTATGAATTACTAATGATATCAGAGAGAGTACCTTCACTAGCAGCATATACAGAAAAAGGAGAAATACGAATTCCTGTAATATTATTATTAAAAGATAAAGCAATATTTGTGAAAGCACCTTTATTGGCGACTGTTCCAGCATCTGAATCAATTACAGCGTTGAATCCAAGAATAGTTTCACTAGAACCATTTAGCCCTACAACTCGAACAGGGCTAGAAGACGTTTGCCCTCCAATCACTAAACCAGCCCTTTTAGTATAATCAGGCGATGTATACAATGAAGAACCACTACCGTATGACAAACCATCATTATCTATCATAGAAAGTTGTTTGAATTCAACATTTGCCTGCGCTTGAATAGTCAGACCATCTTGCCCTGTCATTGTAGCAAGACTTTGGTCATCGATAGGTTGCATCGCCATAGTACATGGACTTAATAGCAGTAACGATAGACATCCTAGCTTTTTACTTTTTTTCATTGCCCTAATCCGTAGACAAATGTTTAAAATACATCCGATAGATTAACATAGCTTATCATCTATTCAATCTATTTCAGACCAAATAGATGATGCACTTTAATTACGTGGCATAATACCAAATTGGCTAGTTAATCTACCGCCAGTGATTGCCAATTCACCTAAACGAGCACCTGCACCAGTATTCGGTGGATATAGATTTATATCTCTCGCACGAAAAACACCATCAGTAGTACGATCTGGGTTCAATGTAAAAGACGAATTAAAACTAACCATCCCTTCAGCACCATTCTGGTTCGCTTTTGGGGCAATTACAATTGCATTATTAAATGCCATTTTACCCGTTAAATTATCTAAACCGAGTGTAGAGCCATCAAGAGGATCACTAATTTGAATTGTATTACCTTGTTTTGGGTCTAAAGTAAAATCACCAACAATATTTAAACTACTCCCAGTTCCATCAGACTTATACTCACTATTTGGTATAAGTGAAAAATCCATGCTACCGCCAGCGCGTAACTTAATACCAAATAGCACATCATTTGATGTAGCAAAATTATTTAATGCTACTTTATTATTAGCTGGAACAGAGCTATTACATCCTGCATTTGATGTAGACAATACACAAGTTTGGTAAGTTGTCCCTGGTAGATATCCAGCAGCAACTTGCGCTGCAGCCACAATAAGTAAATCTTTTAAACTAACGTTTAAACTACCCTTTTCTACACCAATATTACCAGTGCCTTTGAGTAATAAATCAATATTACGCAACCCCATATAATAATCAACAGGTTGATTATTAGCACCTATTTTTTTACCATCAATTACTAAAATTGATGTTGTTTTACTTCCATCAGAACTTACACCCTCAGTACTCATGGCCAGTGAAAAACCTAGACGCGGCGTTAAACCTGCACCAACAACAACTTTATTTGTAGATGATTTATTATAGCCTTTATAATCAGACGTATAAGCATAAGCAGTAGATGCATCAACATTGGTACCAAAAATCGCCATGTTGGCATTTAAATTATAAAAAGGTAATGCTAGTCCCCATTGATTAGTACCATTATGCTCTGCAATATTTGGAACTGCTGCACCAGTTGCATCATTTGTTCGAGCACTATTTGTAAAACGACCTAGACGAGATATTGCTTGGAATTCAGCACCTCGAACCGCTACTAGTAAACTATAAGGATTTTGATTTGCAGCGATACCATTTGGAGTGTCTGTATAGATATATTGAATATAATCATTATTACTAGTTAAAAAATTACCATTACCAAATCGACTGGTTTGGAAAAGTTTATTTGCAGGTAATAAAACTGTTCGAGTATCAGCTAGATTCACATATACATTGCCACTATCAAATGAACCACGATCAGTCGCTACTAATCCAGTTAAATTTCCAAATTCAAAACCATAAGTATTTAGACCTGCATTACCAATTTCTAGCGTAGTTGCCTTACCATCACTCCCCAACATTGGATCATTATCTTTAGTAAATTCAGCAGCCATACGGAAAGCAATACCTGTACTCCCCATAATATTATTTCCAGTTGTTGTAGTAATAGGATTATTTGCTGCTAATGATAAATCAGTGCTTAAGTTGTTAGTTTTACCAACAATATTACTTTGATCAGATTTACCATAATTTACTCCAGTATAATCTGGATTATTCTTATTTGTTGTATTCAAGCCTCTCAACTGTAAATAACCATTTACCATTCGACCACTTGCGCCAACACGTATTAATCCCTTGGCATTACTTGGACTATTAGTCCCATCAAGAACATAAGGTGAAGTTTTGCTTACATCTTTATTCAGTAAAAATTCTAAATTTAAACCTGAGTTTGTTGTATCACCACCAGCACCGACTACACCATTACCATAACTGCCAGTATTTCTTAAATTACTAGATGCAGAATCTGTAGTTCTTCTAAAATCAACATATCCATGTGTTGCATCTGGTTGAGTACTAGATGCTAAATTTATTGTGCCATTAGAATTATATGCAATTGTTGCTTTACCAACACCGTCGGAATTAGTTTGTAATCTAAAGCCACCAATGGCATCTACAAACATAACGCCTTTACCTAAAAAGTTAAAATTAAAGTTCTTAAGTATGAGTTGATTAAGCTCATTACTAACATCTTTTTGTCCTAAATAGATATTCGCATTTTTCAATCCTAAATCTAAAGTTGCTTGCTTATCTTTACTAAAAAGTCCATCACGAGTCTTAAAATTAAGATCAATAACTGAACTTGTTTGAATTGCCATATTCCCAATTGCGGCGCTGCAACGCTGAGTAGACTCAGTGTCACATATTTTAAATTGATCAATTGTAATTAAAGAAGGATTTGCCGAAATGGCTAAATCTAGTCCAGTTCTACCAGCATCACTACCACTACCACTCCCTATATTTATTTTATAATCTGTCCCTGGAGTCCGATTTGAAATAGGTAAGTTTGAAACATTAGCATTGGTTGACTGAATCTTAAAATTTTCAGCTGTCGCTTGTAAATTACTATTTGTTCTACTCGAAGTTCCTATTCCAGCATTATCTTGCCAATAAAGCTTATCAACATTAATTTCATCATAAGAGGTTGAAATATGAACTCCATCTTGACCATTAACATTACGCAATGCACTATCATCTAAGCTTTGTAATGCATGCGCAGAATTTATGAGTAGCATACTTGTTGCTAAAGTATTCAATGCAAACCATGCTGTATTGTGATTTTGGTTATTTTTTTTCATCACTTCAATCCTTGATAATCTCTAGCTCTAGCAACGTGGATGACTGCTATCACAACCAAACATCATGATCTTACCTTGTATAGCAAGATTACCATTCATTCTCATACCAACAAACCCAGTTTCCTTACCCTGATCATATAACGATGTTGCAGCATTCGTTGCGTTATAAGTCGTTGCTTTTAAATATCCATACCCACTAGTTGGTGGGGTACTAGCAGAACCTTCAACCACTTTGCCATTTGAATCGATATAACTTGTAAAATCATCTTGTTCAATCGCAAGTGCATTAAAACCAAAATTTCTAATTAAAATAGGCATACTAGCATCAAGGCTAAGTTGCATAGAAGGTTTAATCTGATCAATTCCACCATCATTCTGATATACTAAATCAACACCATCTAAACCTAGTTTTTGAATATCAACAGTTCCTTGGATTCCCTTGAACACTAGCCATAATTTTCTTGCTGGATTTGCTAAAGTTGGATCACTTTCTGGTACATCCCACAAAGTGTTAGCTCCTTGCACACGACTACTAACAAATCGTTTATTTACCGAAAGTCCTAAATGACAATAACCTAAACCAGTATTATTATTCGCTGTCTTATCGCAAACACCACCAACACCATCATCAAATTGATAAGTACTGGTATGATTTAATGAAAATTTCAATGACAAATCTGCTCCAGCTTGCCCCTCAACCTCTCTCAAAGCTTGGCTATCCAAAGTTTTTAATTCAGCATGTACTATACTTGTGCTGAATAGGAGCAAAATCATCATTTTCTTCATTATAATATCCTTTACTTATAGCATCAAAACCAGCTATTGATTACTAAACCACCACTTTCTTCCCGAAAATAGCTATTAACAAAACTTCAAACCACCCCAACAGTTAGGTGCAAAATTTTGATTTGTTAATTTAAGGTTACTAATATTTAAGTTTAACGCACTATTCTTTAAGTCAATATTGCCAATATTCACCGTTAAATCTCCAGACCCTAATAAACCACCAAGATCACTGGTATTGGCTTCATTACCACCACCACGGCGTAAATAGTAAGAAACAGCACTTGCTATCTGAGGGAAAAGTGGAGAAATATCAATAGGATCTTGCGGAACTACATATCCAATATTTACTGGATCGGCAAATGACATCCACCAACCTTTTTGTGCAACATCATCCGATTTCGCTCCTGGCCACTGCAATGCTTGTTGCTGTAAAGATAAAGAAAATGGCGAGTTAATCGGTAAATTATGAATTAAACCTAAAGACTGATTTAAATTTAAATTTGCAGTAATATTTGAAACCTGTCCGTTCATATAAACATTTTTGAATACATCTCCCTCTTGCGCGACAAGGCAAGAAATCCCATAGCATTTTGTTACTGTTGCTTCAACTCGACCACCTTGTGTATAAATACCTGTAGGCTCTTGGTATGCCGGATCATGAGGACCGCTTGCATTATATTGCACAGTACCATTGACAGGATAACTTGCATCATTAGGCCCACCAAGATAGATATTAGGAACTTTTACAGCAGCTGATAAAATTTTAGATTTCGCTCTAGTTTCATTAACTAAAATTGCTGGAATTTCAAAATAGTTATTATTAATCTGAGGAATATTAAAACCACCAGCAGAAGTCTTAAAATCGGCTCCATTTAAACCTAATGCTGTTAGTGCACCTGTAATCACTAAATCATTTGGATTTAAATAGGTACCATAAAGATTGTCTCTCGTTGCTGCTGTCGTTGCATATCCTTTTATGATACCCGAACTATCAGACTGTACTTTCATATAGCCAGAAATAGTATTAATACCATTTGCAACTCCAGTATTTTCCGTTCCAGCTGATAATAATCCTAGCGCTTTTTCTGCACTTAAACGGAATCCAACAACTTGACGCATAGAAGCAGACTCAGGATTTTTAACTGCAAATTCAATAAATGGATTGGTTATTTTTGCCGAAGAAGCGGCTCTTTCCTCATTAGTCATTGCAAGAGGTTTACCATTACTATCAACCTTTAAACCACTTAAACTTAAATTATCAATATCAATATCACAGTCACCAATACCATTTACACCACCACAGCCTAACTGTAGTTTTTTAATATTTGCGTTTAATTCAATTTCTGCTTCCATTCCTAATTTATAGAAACCAATATCTTTAGTACTTCCTGTGCGAGTTGATTCTAAATTTTTTGTATCAACAGGAGAGATATAAGAGAGACTCATTAAAGCCTGTCCTTGTACTTTTGATAATTCATCATCAGTTAAGTCAACCATTGAAGATGCATATAGTCCTTGACTAAATAAAACAGTAGCAATACTAAAGCCCAAAATATTAAAATTAAACATGATGACTCCCGTCTTATAATCCCTTCGTTGTTATTTTCATATGCTGAATTAACAGCCCATCAATCACAGCTGAACCAAAGTTATTTAATGCTGATGGATTCACACCACCTGTCACAGCAGTTGGTACAATATCAGAAGTGATTGCAGTTGAAGATCCTAAACCTGAGCCATATGCAACAGCTGCTTGTCCACCTGCAACTCTAAACCAAGGTGCATTTGCACGTGTTCCATACGTCCAATTGGTATTATTCACATGCGTTGGAGTAGGCGTATTAGAACTTCCACCATTATTAACTGCGCTTAAACGTGACAATCCATACAACCCACCTGTTGTGGTACTACCAGAACTACCATTACATGCACCACCAGACTCACCAGGCCAACAGTCATCCGCACCACGCTGACCACTTCCTGGGTTCGCCATGCTACCGCCAATGATTTGATTTACATTGGTAACAGCTGCAGGATAACCGTTTCCTGTACCGCCAGTACCTAATGCTGCTCCGTTATACCAAGTTAAACAGTCTGTTGTAGTATTAGTACAATAACGAGCATAAGTACCATCATCATTACCGAAAATTTTATTGCCACTGGCATCAACGTTGGTTAAATAAACCCAATCAACATGATTACCAGAAGTGTTATACCAACGATCTGTAGACGATGAACAACCACTAATCCAAGTATAATTACAAGAAATTGAAGCTTGACCATACGGATCTGCTCTAGTCGCTGTTCCACCGCCACTAAATCCACCCGCACCACTAGAAACCGTGAGTCTATAACGATCAGTCACAATATAATCAGTATCGACACGTTGCTGACGTTGTTGATATTGAGCTTCTTTGAAGATCTGAGTCCCTGAAATATTCGTTCTATTTTGTGGTGTGCCAAAAAATATCCCTAATGCTTCAACACTACTATCCGCAACTAAAGTTTGCCCACCATCATTACTTTTCACAGTACCAAAACTAATACTACTGTGCGTTGCAAGTTTTTTACCTGCTAATGCTGTAGATGAATAATCATTTAAGGCAGATCCACCTTGGTAGCCAGCGACAGTTGAACTACCACATTGGTAAACATTACAAGTAGAACCATAATAGGTCACACCTGTATCACTTGTATCACCTGCATAACGAGTATAAATTTTTGTATAAACATCTTGTTTATTTGGAATACGTGCTATTTCCAAACTAAAGTTCGTACCATCGGAACCAAAAACAACAGGTTGATAGAGTGAGCCTAATACTAAATTAATGTTAGGGTTATAAATAAATATTCCATCATCTGCTGCAAATGTAGGTGCATTCCCACCCCCCAAAGCAGGTGTCGAGACTAAACTGGTATTTGAAGTTTCTCTTGTACTCAATCGTAAAACATTACTTCCATTTGGATCTGGCGCAGTCCAAGATGCTCCAGAAACAGTATCTTTTACAGCACGATCTCTATAACGGAATTGACAAGCAACAGAACTAAATTGGACACCACCAGCATTACATCCTCCGGCAGAGCCATTATCCCCACCTAAAATACTGGTATTAGCATAGGTATTCCAAACCTCTGTATTTGACCATCCTGTTGATGCTGCTGTAGCATTTCTGTCTGTGTTATAAGTTCTTGTTGATACGCCAGCATTGTAAGTTGCTTTAACATTTGCAGCATCCCCACTGTTAAAACGCAAAATACCAGAAGCTCCAAGAGTATTATTATAAAATTTACTCATACCATTATTGATACCAGTATCACCAGAAAGGCCAACTCCTCCTAGAGTTTGGAACAATTGTAAATTACTTCCATTTACACTGAAATTATTCCAAATCGCCTGCAATCGTAATCGATTTTCACGTGGTATTTGCGCCGTGTTTACAGCACTTGTATTACGAGTACAACCATTTAAGCAAAATTGATTTGCGTCACCTTCTATTTTACTTGGGTCTCTCACGAAAGCATCAGCCCATAAACCCAATTTAAGTTTATAAGCATCTAGCCCTGTATCTGATGTAAGTCCAGCAAGACTTTGATTATAAAGTGGAGCTTCCATAGAAAGGTAAGTAACTGAACTTTTAGATGTACCACCATTTGTACCATTGACATAAAAATCAGGTACATTGTAAGCAGTACTTGCCTTTAATAACCAAGGATTACTTGCTGTTCCCCAGCTCTTAATACTTGCATTAGCAGCAGTACTTGCTATACGGGTATTGGTATTGTTATCAGATTTAGAAACTGCTAAACCATATAAAAACAAATCTGCTTTACCAGCACCAGCTGCACTAGCTTCTGATGTTAAAGGGCCAACAGGAATGTAACGGATATAACCACTATCATTTAATCGATCATCCGTATTACCAGCAATCCCATCCGCTCCAGCCAATGGAGTAGCCTCATTAGGACCTGCGCCACGGAAAATCATATAAGTATCTTGGGGTAGTAAAGCGATGCCTTCACCAGTGGTTTCACTTAAACCATCGTCTGATAATTCTTGCAATGCAAAAACTGACTGATTTAGACATAAACCAATCAAAGTCGCCAAAACAGTTTTTTGAAATGATACCGTATGAAGTGTAGTCATCTTGACCTTCCCATTACGCGATGCTCCGCACCATCGTTATTTTTCTAACTTCCTTTTGAGTGATTCCCTAAAAGAGAAATTGTATCCAAACATCACTCAAACACAGGTAATTTTACCCATATATATTCATTCTTCATTATGCCGATAATTTACACAAATGCAAAATATATTAGGTAAACGTTCTATTTTCCGATGAATGAATTATTGTTTTTAAATAATTTCTTTTAAATATATGTCTGAATATTATATTTTTATTCTTTAAATATAAGGTTTATATTGCAACAACCAAAAAACTTTATGATTGTTGCAAAATGTAATTTACAAATCATGTTTTCGGCAAAGTCACACCTGTTTGACCTTGGTATTTACCACCACGGTCTTTATAAGATGTTTCACACACCTCATCACTTTCAAAAAACAGCATTTGTGCAACACCTTCACCCGCATAAATACGTGCTGGGAGATTCGTTGTATTTGAAAACTCAAGCGTAACGTGACCTTCCCACTCAGGCTCTAGTGGCGTTACATTCACGATAATACCGCAACGGGCATAAGTCGATTTACCTAAACATACTGTTAGGACATTTCGTGGAATACGGAAATATTCAATCGTACGTGCGAGAGCAAATGAGTTCGGTGGAATAATACAAACATCTGATTCGATATCGATAAAACTTCTATCATCAAAATTTTTCGGATCAACAATTGCAGAGTGAACATTGGTAAAAACTTTAAATTCACGTGCGCAACGGACGTCATAGCCATAGCTAGACACCCCATAAGAAATCAATTTTTCTCCGTTTTCATCGAAACGGACTTGATTCTCTGCATAAGGTTCAATCATGCCGTGTTTTTCGCTCATTTCACGAATCCAACGATCAGATTTTATTGCCATGACTTTTATCCAAAATCTAAGTTAATGATTGGCGAGTACTTTAACGTAAAACGACATTAATGAAAACAACAGAACCCTGCTACCTAGATTGTTCAAGGCAGCAGAAAATTAGAATTAGAGATTGATTAGAGCTGAATAGCTAATAGGAATGGCAAAGCTGATCAGTACAACTGATGCTGTGCGCTGTAATTTAGCTTGAGACAACCATTTTACTTTATTGGTTGCCAACACAGCGCCAACCGAAATCCAAAATAGTGCAATTGGAAGAATGAGTGCAACAAAGCTACTCATATGCGCAACATAGATTTCTTGCGCTTGCCATGCCGTTGTTGGGAAAATTGCTGAAGCAAATAATAAAGCCTTAGGATTTAATAGTGTTGCAAACAATAATTCTCTTGGTCTTATTGTAGGTTGATTTAAGATCACTTCTTGATTTGCTGTACGCCATAATTTAATCGCAAGGAAAATAATATACCCTGCACTTAATAGTTTTAAAAATGTTGGTAATAAAGGTAATGTCGCTGAGACTTTACCAATCAACATTCCCCACGCACTGATCGCAAGAATATAACCAATTGCTTCTGCAGGAATCAGCAATAGAGATTTACGCAATCCCACCTGAATACCAGAGGAAGCAAGTAAAGTATTAGTTGGACCAGGAGTGAGCAAAATAGTTATCACTAAACCAATAGTAATGTTGCTCACCATCGATGGTACGCACAAAGATTTTATTTTTGGCTGCCAAGTCTTGCTTGGATGCCAAGTCCAGCCCCATAAAGCAGGGGTCATTGACAAAATCAGACTCTTTTAAGCTGCTATCACCCGCTTTTGCCCACAAGTCCATGTTTAACCAGCCGCTGCGCGCGGCCACCCAAACACAAAGATGCTTGGTTAAAAAGTCGGTTAACGCCTCAGGGTCAATCTGGGCACGGATACAAGCTGCTTCAAGCGCGTCTTTACTGACAGATATGCCGTAGTTTGGATTCGCTTTTCGCCACGTTTTTGGGTCGGTCCAGTCGTCGCCATCATCCATGGTAAAGATGATGCCAAAATAGCGGTCATGCGACTCAACGCCTGACAATACTTTAATCACCAATGTGCGCTGCTGATAGCAAACGCCATCAAGATTAAAGCCCGCGGTAGTAATGGCAAATAGCAGCGGTTGGGTACGTGCCCCCATACCCGTTGCAATGACCTCGTAAGTGTCATTGGACTTATGCGCGTGTAATTCGTCGATGACACCGCAATGCACGTTAAGCCCGTCCAAGTTGCCGCCGTAGTCACGACTGACTGGCTTAAACGTCGACATGCTTTTTTGCTGACTTACTGCATGACTTGATACTTCAATGCCCATCGCTTTTTGCATGTCGGGACGTTTACGTACCATGCCTTGTGCCGTTTCAAATACAATGCGTGCTTGGTCGCGGGTTGTCGCGGCACTATAAACTTCTGCGCCCTGCTCACCATCAGCAAATGCCATGTAGAGGGCAATACCCGCCGCCAACGTAGACTTGGCATTTTTACGAGGCACTTCAATGTATGCAAAACGAAATCGACGATATCCATCAAAATCCACCCAGCCAAACAAGTTGGCAACAATAAAAATCTGCCACGGCTCAAGCAATATCAGCTCTTTTTTATTCGCCAATTCGCCCTTGATGTGTGGCATCAGCTCGATAAATCGGCAAGCTTTTTCGACGCGCTTGGTATCAAACTCAAACTCATAACCGGACTTTTGCGTTTTTGCTAAGTCATCAATAAATCGCTGACACGCCTGGCGGACATACACACACGCATCTACCCTGCCACTTATCACATCGTGAGCGTACTCACTGGCGATATTGGCGTATGCGATGATGTCTGTCATGTCAAAATTTATGTACCTGTAAATTGCTCAAAGTCACTACCAAACAAGTCGCCTTGCTCAGTATTCACCTTGATTGATGAGCGCGCAGCTGGCGTCATACCAAACTCACGACCCAAGGCGACCATTTGCTTTTGCAGTGAGTTGCGCAGCTGAAACAAAACGGACT
>ERZ650302.1611-NODE-1611-length-12509-cov-15.228360_pt1 | contig 12509 bp, 13 predicted proteins | sample MGYA00376238_ERZ650302 | MGnify/ENA primary metagenome ERZ650302 (study PRJEB26733, sample SAMN07839298) | wastewater metagenome | biome: urban; feature: wastewater treatment plant; material: waste water | place: USA: North Carolina | collected 2016-04-28 ... | reverse complement strand
GGCTCCCATTTTTGACTGCGTATAACGTGTATTATGTTAATTTTAGGAAAACTTAAACTTATAATTTAGATCCTTTATCAAAATCAGCTTGATAAGATGTAGGAATGTTGTTTCTAATAACACCAATCTTTTGTTGATTTCCTTTGATAAACCCCAAGTCGAATAATAACTTCACAAAATCATTGCAGTTCAAACGAGAATCATAACTACCAACCCCAGCACTGTAGCCTAAGTTTGGGAAATGCTGTTTGACATCAGCTGTAGTAAATGCCATTCGCCCTTCTTTACCCCATGCTCCCTGTTGGTCGTTATTTTCCCACTGAATAGAAACTACAGATTGTGTTAAGTATCCAATAAAACTATATTTTTCAGCATCATTATTAAATGAAACTTGACTATTTGTACCAAAAATTAATGACATTTCAACTCCTTTAGTTGTCTATTTCACTACAGGTTATTTATAGCTTTAATAAGCTATAGTGAAGTAGTATAAATATTGAGGATAGTTTAATTTTTCAATTATTTAAATATAATTTTTATCAATAACCATTGATATACTTTGAAAATCTAAATAAGGAATCTCATATACATTTTCATCATCTAATCCTACAGCTAATACTTCTTTCAGCTTATCAAAATCATATATTTGAGGAATTGAGTCTTGTGCTAAATTATCTCTGATTTTACTAGTCTTAGAAATCAGTAGTAAGTACTGATAATCTCTATTAACCTCTTGAGTTTTTCCTAATGGATGTGCTCGATTTAAATGCTGAGATGGTGATAAAGCAATTAAGTTTTCAATAGAACCTGAAATAACAGGATATAACGCTTCTGGAAATATATGATGAATATGTGTTGCTTCACTATTGGCTAAATCATCATGATGCTCTGAAATTGAATCGAAAAACTCATCATTAAATTTACGTAAAAGTTTTTTAGCTTTATTAGAATTATATTTCCAAAATCGCTCTAACTTCAATTTTTCGCTTAGTGTTGGCTCATGCTCATTTCGTGTAATATCTTTGGGTTTGTTTGTATATAAATCCCTGAAATTTAAGCGATTATACATAAGTTGATCATAAATTATTTTTTGCGAAGACAATCTTCCACTTTCTGTTCCATAACTTTTTACATCAAAAGCTAAGGGGTTTAGAATTTTTGTAAAAATCCGTCGACATTCAACTTCTGTATTAATTGATGTGTACTTAATCGTAAATTTTTCAAATACCGATTTTAACTTAGAAAAGTTATTTACATTTGGGTTATCCAAAAAGGTTTCAAAATAATCATATAAATCACTGTCACTCAACACATGTTTTATATAATGTGTCAAAAATTTAAGAGCATTTCTTTCTCTCACAGCAATGTAAGATAACAACTCAACATTTTTTACTGAATATATATTTCTATTACCCTTTTTTTCTTTAGATAACACCCCTGAATAAGCTAATAATTCCATAGGTTGTTGAAAAAACTTATCATATTCATTCTGAGCATTTACGCTATGAACATCAGGCTTTGAAAAGAGATCTGAAACCTCTTTTGCATATGATGAATCCCAAATCTCTTTGGTTGAAAATTCCAAATTTTCATCATGCTCAACATAGTTCAGAATACAGTCCGCTATAATGCATACTACATCTGGCGTACATTTTTGATCAATCCAACGAGCATTTCCTGAAATACGTATATCGTAGTTAAACTGATCTAAAAAACTGTCTAAATTTTTATCATTGAACACAATGATTTCTCTTACCAAAATAGAATATAGCAATATTATCAATATTTAATGATCGTGTACTATGATTTCGAGCAATTCGATAAAACGCTTCAAATTCAGGAGAAGCAAAGAATAGTAAATCTGTTTCAGTAATAGATATATCAGGCTTTAGCTCGAATATTGCTACAGACCCATTCACCACGCAATTTTTAGGCTTAACGACAACCCGAGGATAATAAGTCATATTAGGGCTTAGAAACACGTCATCACGTTTTAGATATTTATTAACTCCTAATTTTGATAATGCACTTTTTTCAATAAATACATCATCTTCAATATGAATAATTTTATCTCCACTCCGAGGAATATTTTTTGACTTAATTACCCATATATCACCTGTAGGTTCTAAAATTTTTGATGTAATTTGCCGATCACGGAATACATTAAAAATTCCAAAATTCATTTCTGATGCTAACTTCTTGAAACTTTCGTTAATATAAATAAGCCAATTAGGAAAAAATGATTGTGTAATTTCATTTTGATCTTGTATTAATTCTAATTTCTTAGGCACAGAAATTACTTTTGTTCCTGAAGTGTTGTTGGACTTTGTATCCAGAAACAAGCAGATCGTTTCAATTAAAACACCCTTGAAGCCTGTTTCTCCAAAATCAGTAATACATTGAATATTTGTATTTTTAATTTTTTCTCTAGACATTGAAAAATCAGAATTATGTAAAAAATATTTAGGCATAATTAAAACAACATAATTAGATAATCCTATTGATTTATCTAGAAAAAATGCAGAAATATTATCAGCAATAGGGTTTTTAAACTCCTGACGTAAATTTTCTCTATAAACTCCTTTAATCTTCATAAAAGGAGGATTGCCAACAACTAAATCATATTTTTTTTCTAGCTGATGTGTTAAAAAATCATCATATATATAATTGATTTTTAAATTATTAAAATCAGAAAACTCTTTTTGTATAAATATTTCACAAATCTCTAAAGAGTGTTGATTTATATCAAATACATCACATTCTATTGAATCAAATAGTCCCTTATAGTAATGAATTACTTGACGTAAAATATTTCCTACTCCCACAGATGGCTCTAGGATTCTCAAAGTCCTTTTATGGATTTTTGGCAACTGTTGGCAAAGTGTCTGCACTGTTTTTGGATCAGTGTAATAGGCAGCTGTTGACTCTTGTAAACCATTTGCCATTTCTGCAAGACGAGATAAATCATCAATAGATAATGCTAATGGATTATCTAAAATAAATTTTTTACTTTTAGTGAAACAATTTAGTTCATGCTCTTCAATCAGCTTCTTGAGTGAAGCATCACTATTTTTTTGCATGTTCTAAACCTTCTTTAATATTTTTCGCAATTTTTGAAAAAATAATGGTTGGTACAGCTTCACCTAAACTTTGTCGAATATTTACCTCATGCTTTTTTAAATAAGCCTTTTTCTCTATCTCATTAAGTTCATTTAATTCAGAAAGAGTATGGTTGGTCCATTTAAAATTTTCAGGAATATTCATAAAAATCATTAATTCTCGTAAGCTAAAGACACGATCATCTTCGGGATGTACCGTATTTTGACTTGCCAAAATATCATTCCGTGTATGAATGCATGGTGGTGTTTTATCCCAAATTTGACGACTATATTTATCCCCATTTTTATTTACATTGGGAATCAAAATACCATCTTTTATTTGATGCGGACGTTTGAGTGGATCTAAATTATCAAAAGCATTTTCACCAGGCTTTAAGTCTTTAATCCAATCACGCATATGTGATTTATATGATTTAAAATTATGATAAATATCACTTTTATAAGATTCTCCCATTATTTTTAATCGAGGTAAGGAGTAAATTAGATCACGCATTGTTTTTGAATTTTCTTTAGATGGCCAAAGATCATCTATATTTAGGTGAACATCTTTCCTAACCCCTAATACTAAGCATCTTGAACGGCTTGAATGTGCGCCATAATCTTTAAAGTTAATAATTTTGGATTCAAACTTATATAAATCGTCAAGTTCTTCATGAATAGCTTCGGATATTTTACGTTCCTGACCTTCCTTGCCACATTTTGTATTCATAAATGCAGAAACATTTTCAAAGATAAAAACTTTAGGCTTTATTAATGAAATAAGATGGATTGCTTCTAAAACTAGTGAATTTCTGATAATTTCATCTTTTGCTTTTTTATGATTTGCAACAGACATACCTTGGCATGGCGGTGTTGCAACTACTACATCAATATCCTTTAATTTTTTATTTTGTTTATATTCATTAATATAATTTAACGCATATTTTTGAATTTCAGGATCAGTAATATCTCCACATAAATAACCACGTGGATCACTGCACTTAGCATTACACTTCTGTACTTCCATACGTCTTTCAACCAACTCATTGGTTAAGACACAATCATATTTTTCTTCTTTAAAGCCAAAACAACCTACGCCAGCACTACTGAATAAGGATACATAGGTATAAGGTTTCATCTATTTTCTACAGCAAAAAAAAATCTAAAAATCATCATACCTAAAGCTAATATATTAGGGAAGGTTTTGATTTTTTTTGTTCAAAAAACAATCGTTTTTTTAAAACTAACCTATATCAATATATAGGTTAGTTTTTTTTTAATATAAACGAGTCGTACGTACTGATTCACGTGCCAATTTTTTTTGGTAGCGTTTAACAGCAGCAGCTTTTTTACGCTTACGTTCTTGAGTCGGTTTCTCGTAAAATTCACGCTTACGTACATCAGCTAGAACACCCGCTTTTTCGCATGAACGTTTGAAACGACGAATAGCTACGTCTACTGGTTCACCTTCTTTCAATTTAACTTGTGGCATAAATATTCCTTAATTTTTAATGATAAAAGTACAAATCATAATAAAACTTATACTTCATAAAGAATATTGTACTTCATCTAAGAGCTATATAGACTGAAAAAACTAGAGTCTTCAATCAGAAAGTATAACGACTGACTATAAACAAACAAGATAGTCTTTCAAAGAGATTTAGAACTTAGATTAAAGAACATAAAATCTAAGAAAAGGCTTAAAATTTTTTTGAATATCAGATCTAAAGATCACTTTCTTTTTTAGCATTTATTGCATTTATTGCATCTTGAATGTAATTATTTTTAGCTTTTATAACTAAATTAAAGTCTCTTAGATGCTTGTAATTTGAATTCTTTTTAACATAGTTTGCAACTGTATTATTAGAACAACCTAAATAATCTGCAATATCTTTCTGATATAACCCATGTGTTACGTACAATTCATAAGCTATCAATTGTTTTAAACCTAAAGAAGTATCATAAAAACTTTTAATAAACATAGTGTCGGAAGAACGAAAGATGAGATAACCAGAGCTCAAATTATAACAAGAGCTTTCACAGAATGTAAAATTCCATGAGCATTCCCAGACAATGCAGACTCTCCAGTTGCTTGCTAGCAGAAGTTTGACAACCTTGGAATCATTGGACTGGTTTCTGAGAGTTTTGGCCTGCCAGAATTCTGTGTGTGTCGCTGGCAACCTGAAAAACTGACAGTTTTGATGGCCATGTTAAAACAGCTATGTACAAAAATCACGGATCCGTATCTGGGTAAAACAATATCCGGTTTACCAGGAAGGTCTTTTACGTGGAGAGGGAAACGGAATCCATTTTTATGAAGCAGGCTTCGGATCAGCAATTCCGGTTTGGTATTACGTCCCTTGATCACTGCCATAATACGGCTGCGCGTGGAGCTATCAACAATATCTATCACCGAATCGTTCCGTTAATTACCTGGAATTAACAGAATAAGAGTTTGTTTTTATGATTAATGTTACACATTGTTCATACAATTATAATTATTCATGTCCATCTACTATTTGACATAAAATCTCTTATGCGAAGTCAAAAATGGGAGCTATAAAGTCAAATCTATGGCGTATCAATAAATAGAATTGATATAAAAATGATGCGATTAGCTGTCTAATTCACTATTTTTCAATTGGTTTTAAGTAAAATCATTGCAATAAATACGGTCATTGTGAACATGAAATTATTTCTAGATTGTGAATTTAATGGTTTTGGTGGAGAACTTATCTCGATGGCACTTGTTGATGAAAATGAAAGATACTTTTACGAAGTTTTACCATGTATAAATCCCACTGCATGGGTACTTGATAATGTTATCCCTATTTTAAATAAACAAGCTATTGATTTAAAAGAGTTTCAAAACATATTATTTAATTTTCTAAATCGCTATGAAAATATACATATAGTTGCTGACTGGCCAGAAGATTTTTCATTGTTTTTAACTTCACTCATAATTAAACAAGGTAGTTGTATGATTACTCCAAAATTGACAATGGAGCTTTGGAACAGCGATGCGAGTTTAGCAGCAGAGTCAAGAATCCCCCATAATGCTCTACAAGATGCTTTTGCACTAAAACGAAAATATGTGATCTGAAATAATTTTTAGCTTTTTTAAAAGATTACAGCTTCAATATGGAAAAATAGTTCATTTATTTTAATCTCCTAAAACCCTGGTCCATTCCAGTCATGGGATGACTCATTTTTCTTGAGCTGATTGACTTCAACCGCATCTAGAATCTGGGGTTCAAGGTGAGTATTTAACGCCTCAATGATGAGATCATCTCTTTCTTTAAACTTTTTAAGATTATGCTGCTGATCTAATTCATAATCTTCAGTAAAATAACGACTCGCTAGCGGTGCGATAAAACCCTCATAAAGCTGCATAAACCCTCGCATTTCAACCTGTTTCCCCTCAAAATTTCGCTGTATATCATTGCGTTGCCATGCATAGAGTTGATAACTAAAGTTCGTATCGAACGCTAGACTCCGGCTGTCATCAAAATTGGCTAGCTTTTGAATAAATTGGCTTAGATTTCTTAAAAAATAACGTAAATATTCTTGGTTATCTTCGTTCGAACAATATTGATCAAGCTTGTCCCAAGCCGATGGCTCCGCATCCTGTAAATTGATCTGAATAAACGTCGCCCCAGAAACAATTAATTGCTCACAGCTAAAATCTTTTAACAACGCCTGTTTCTGTAATTCTATCCAAACAGAGCCAAATGCTGAACGTTCTAAAAGCCGATTCATGATCGTACAGTTTTGCTGATGCATCTTTAAAAACGATTCGTGATAAGAAGCCCCTTGGCAAGCCTTCACAATCGTTCGTTGTAATTCATTCAGTTCAAAATCCGTGTATTTTTTCCGATCAGCATACCGTTGTCCGAGTAATTGTGTTTGTTCCAATTGAGACTTAGCCAACTCATTCTCATATGCTGTTTTATACAGCTCCATTTTATTTTCTTCTCGGATCCTTTGAATGGTTTCTTTCTGTGCCTGAACGTCGAGCTGAATAATGGGATCTGCACTGTACAGTTTCCACCTTGGAATCTGCGGAACATCTTTTAAATCGGTACCAAACTGTTTGTTGTAATCCCGATTCGATAAACAAGAAACGCTATTTTCAACCGTTAACGCTAGACCATTAATCATGATGGTTTTTTGTGGGGCATATTGCTGCAGGCAATTATTCAGTAATTGTTCAGTCGTCTGCCTAAAAATTACCACCTGATTCTTTCCCTGGCCCAAAGCATTGGCCGTCATTTTTTGTGCACCCCCTTGCTGTGGATTTTTGGGGCGGTACTGTTTAAAAAACTGTTCCGGTGATCGTTCTATTCCATCGGCAAGGCTACGTTCAGAGTACATCAGATGTAAATGCGGTTGATCCTCACCCGTTAAAGCACTGGCATGATGGTGTACCGCTGCGGTATAGGGAAACTGATAGGTCGCTGTGAATTCTCGAATAAAGGATTCTACCAACTCGATCCGTTGCAATCTGTTCAGCTCTTTAGGCAAAGCAACCGTTAAAACAGTCGATGTCCGACCCCGTTCAATTTCATGCTGATCGGCACTTTTCCAAAAATCTGCAGGCCGATTTTTAGCCCAAGCAGGAAGATGTCCGGAACGGACAAACTCTAATTCTTCATCCTGTTTTTTCGCCAAGAAGTGTCCTGTCCTGGTGAGGTAATGGAAGGCATTTTTGCTGCTATTCGCCTTCTTCACATTATGCCGAATGTCCATGTAAAACATTGATTGCTACTCTCGATTTTCGGGGGCTTTTGCTTTTGCTCCGCAGGACGAAGACTTCTGTCTTTTTTGCAAAACTATCACGCTAGGGATAGTTTTGCAAAAAAGACAGGGAGACGAGATAAAAATTAATTCTGCCATACAGAATTAATTTTTAATTTCACTTCAATAACAAGTTAAGCTCACTGTACTAACGGTAAAAATAGTTGAATCTTTAGGAGCATTTATGGCTGGTCGTCAAAAATTGGTTTTAACTTTGGATGATGTGAAACAACTGATCAAACATATTCAACAACTGCCCTTCAAAAGAAAAATAGAACAGCGCTTATTAGACATCCTTCCAGGCAAAAAAAGCATGGCTGATTTTTCTGAAGCAGACTGGCTTCTCATAAAAAAATGTCGCTATGAAAAAAATGCCTATCTCAAACAAATAGCAGCTTTGGCCAAAATTCAATCGCAGCCTACGCCAACAAAATTTGAACGAGACATTTTAGATTTAGCCAAGCGTTCCGATATTGATGCACATTTTTTAAAACTGGATGCCTTAAAAAACTATCTGCAACAACAGGATCAGAAGAAAGCTGAAATCAAACTCAGAAACCAGAAAAAGCGTATCGATGCGAAAGTAAATAAACCCGATCCAAGTCTAAAAAAACAACGAGATCGAGAAAACTACTACTTGGGTGCAATGTGTAAAAAGCTGTTTGATGTCACTGGTTTTCATGCCAATCAATCGAATGACTTAAAACGCCTAGAACAAATCTTTATCGATACAGCAGCAACGGCTGTTCTAATCGAAAAAAATCAAATGACTGAAGATCAAAAAATAAGAACTGCTGAGAGGCATGTACGAAATGAAATTCTCAAAACCACAGTAGAGGGGTTTGAGCAGGACAGTAGAAATCCATTTAAAGCGACATAGCGCTCGTTTTAGCCACTTTTAATCTGAATAACATGAAACTATGCGTAAAGCAGAAAAGATTCAATATGCGTCAAATAGGACGTATTGAACGAGTGTCTACGAGTGGCACACTGAAAAGTCGCGCCTAGACTCCCTGAAAAACTGCTTTTTTATAAATTGAGTTCAAAAAATTATGGATAAATGGGCTTAATTTGACGCTAGAACGAGCATCGCGAGTAAAAAGGGGTTATGAGCAAAGCGAATCCATTTTTGTTGTTGCTTTTGCTTGTGCTTTTTTCACTATAAAAATTGAATTCGGTATGAGAAAAAAATTGCCCCTTCGAACTGAGCGAAAGCGAAGTTCAATAGAGTTTGAGCAGAGCGAAAACATAGGGCAATTTTTCTTTAGTCGGGCTTTTAATTATTTTTTAAGCTTTTAAATGCTTTTGAATAGGCTATAGCCCAGTTGTAGTAAGTCTTTCGAGCCTTATAAGACGACACTTACCTTGCAATAAGACGACACTTACCTTGCAGTAAGACGACACTTACCTTGCAATAAGACGACACTTACCTTGCATAAGACGACATAATATATTATTGTCGTCTTATCTCATAAAAACAAAGTGCTATGAAAGAGCTAATAGTAAAAGATAATGCTTTAATTAATGCTAGTTACAATTTAGACCTAGTCGAACAACGCTTAATTCTTCTTGCGATCATGGAAGCTAGAGAAAGTGGGAAAGGTATTAATGCGAATGATCCCCTGACAGTTCATGCTGAAAGTTATATAAACCAATTCAATGTACATAGAAATACCGCTTATCAAGCCCTAAAAGATGCTTGTAAGGATCTATTCGCTCGTCAATTTAGCTATCAAGAACAACGTCCCAAAGGGGTAGCAAACATCACTAGTAGATGGGTTTCACAAATTGCTTATATCGATAATACAGCAAGTGTTGAGCTTATATTTTCACCAGCCATAATTCCTTTAATTACAAGGCTTGAAAAACATTTTACAAGCTATGAAATGAAACAAATTAGCTATCTAAGTACAGGATATGCTGTACGTTTATATGAAATTTTGATTGCATGGAGAAGCACTGGGAAAACACCAGTAATAGAATTAATTGATTTTAGAAAACAGATTGGTGTACTAGATACTGAATACAATCGAATGCATGATTTTAAAAAACGCGTATTAGATCCTTCAATTAAGCAAATTAAAGAGCACACAGATATTACAGTTGAAGTAGAACAGCATAAAAAAGGGCGTTCTATCACTGGTTTCTCATTCAGACTCCAACAAAAAAAATCTGTAAACCAAGAACTAATTAACACCATAAATTTAGACACAGTAGATCTATGTTTTAAAATGACAGATGCTCAACGTCATATGTTTGCTAATAAGCTTTCAGAGCTTCCTAGTATGGGTAAATATTCTCAGGGCACAGAAAGCTTCCAGCAATTTGCTATTCGTATTGCCGAAATGCTACAAGATCCTGAACGATTTAAAGAACTCTATCCATATCTTAAAAAAGTTGGATATCGTTAAAATAGTCATGTAACGTTACATGACTACCTAATGTTTACTGACATACACTTTTTTACTTGGGTTACATGATGAAAGCATTGTCTGTTATTGAGTTGGCTAATCTATATGGAATGAATCGCCAAAGCATTTATAAGCGTATTAATAAAGGGGATTTATCTAAAAATAGTGATGGAAAAATTGATTTTTCAGAAGCAATACGTGTATTTGGAGAACCCTCACACAAAAATAATAATGTAACCACGTTACAGTATACTTCGGTACAAAAAGAGACAGAAGTAGACATGCTAAAACAGCAGGTAGACATACTAAAAAAACAGCTAGAACTTGCACATGAGCGAGAAGTTTTCCAACGAGAACAGCTAGAAGCAAAAGACAATCAAATAGAAGCTATACAACGACTGCTAGAAGCCCCAAAAACCAATATGACTACGTTTACCGATCAGAAACCTAGCCAAGATATAGCAACGGATCTTCGATCCGAAACTAAACCGAAACATGATGGATTGACTACTCCAGAGCCAACAGAGAATAAGCGCATTCCTGTGCCAGAAGTTATGGACGTAGAACCTGAGAAAAGAGGCTTCTGGAGCCGGTTTTTCCTGCCCAATGGCTAATACTTAGAAATCATCGCTCAGTTGATCCATTTTCCGTACACGCTTAGGCTGTTTTTGTAATTCTAGTGCTTTGCCTACTTGATCCTGATTTGGATCAGCAAGATCGTACACCGAGTCCTCAAGCCCTAAGATCATTAACACGGTCACCAGATTCTTAAAATTAATACTAGTATCACCTCGCTCTAACCGACTGATAGTACGCTCATCAACATGAATCCGGTTTGCCAGTTCTTTTATCGTGATATTCCTGCGGATTCGAGCGGTTTTAATATTTTGACCGACTTGTTGGAGTAATTCTTCAACCCCAAACATCACGAAATGATCGGAGGATTTTTTCATGAAAAGCTCAAAAACATGACATTAAATGCAGTTTAAATTACCTTAAACCACATTTAATGTCTTTTTTCCTGATTTTCACTGTTCCTTGCTTAGGTACACGTTTAGAAAGCTCTAAATTACGAAACAGACGTTTAATTACCACAGGGAGTTGATTCGGTGATTTCGACATCAAGACATCATTTTCAACATAAAAAACTGGTCCAGTTTGAGCAGCTTCGATAAAGCTATCGTGCAACACACGCGCTGCGGCTTCGGCAATCTCACGCTCTTGATCATCTTCGGTCATCATAATCTTCATCTCTATCTCACGGACGTATGACTAACTCCAGTTTAATACCATAAAATGAGCCTCAACACCTGTAGGTGATTGTTCAGTCTAGCTAAGCAAAGGCGTGGAACTTTGATCAAAGAATAGGCGTGGAACATGAAAAATGGATAAAAAAGCCCAATGTGGAGATATTGGGCCGAGGTCAGGGGACTATCGAGTTGATTTATATCACAAAAACAAGTCAATTTCGTATAACGTGCATTATGTTAATTTTAGGAAAACTAAATAAAAAGCATCCATCTTTCAAATATTTAACTATTTATAATTTCAGTAATAGGAGTTGAATAACGATGTATATCATATTTCTTGTGATGACAGCTCCAACTCCAGTACCGTTCTAAATCTGATGCAGCTTTAATAAATTTTTCCATATTTTCAATACTGACATACGACATAAGACTTTTATTATTAGATGGATAACCATCTATAAGTAACGCATAACGAGGGACTAACTCGATATCTATAGTTTTTTTTACATAAACATATTTAGCAGTTGTCTTTTTGGGTTTTAAATGAACTAAGGCATTCCTGAAATCTTTCATCTTCTTAATTGTCTGCCAAGGCTCTTTAGACCAATCTACCTCTAAATCAAGCCTTTCACTGACTAAAGAAACTTTTCCTAAAAAACTAGAACTTTCCAGTAATTCCCAATTTTTAACTAATTGACTTCCATACAAATTGCAAATCGATTCAATATTAAATACTGCAAACGACATTGCTGGAATAATCCATCTAAATTTATGTCCTATATCTTCTTCTTTTGCCATTTTGGCCTGATTTAGCATAATTGCTGCTAAATAGTTATGATTTGTTTCAAATAACTCTATTTTCACTTTATAGTGAGTATCTTCATTTTCTGCTATTTGGCTCATAAAAACTCCTAAGTTGCCATAAAAAAGTAACCATGTGTACGTCTGTTTTA
>ERZ650302.1600-NODE-1600-length-12553-cov-5.066091_pt1 | contig 12553 bp, 9 predicted proteins | sample MGYA00376238_ERZ650302 | MGnify/ENA primary metagenome ERZ650302 (study PRJEB26733, sample SAMN07839298) | wastewater metagenome | biome: urban; feature: wastewater treatment plant; material: waste water | place: USA: North Carolina | collected 2016-04-28 ... | reverse complement strand
TGGAAAGTTTCTCAATAAAATCATTATATAAGCTCATATCTTTGCTTAAGGCTAAATTAAATTGGAATTGTAGTGCAGAAGATAAAGTCATATTTTTATTCTTCTGTTCGGTGACATTATCCGTTTTAATGTATTTCTTAAGTAAATCACTAATTTCTAGTATTGTAGATGCCAATAAATTCAAATAGTGATTAATTTTACTATAATTACTTGAAACTTTTTCTAAATTTTGAATAATAAGTTCAGAACCGTCTTCATTTTTGGAGGTTGACATGTTCCAAGATTCTTCAGGATTATAAAAATGTTTTTGTACAAAATTGTAATTCAAAAATGATTTTTTTAAAGCATTAAAAAACTCAACCCTTTCTTCTTTTATATTTGTTTCATATCCTTGTAGCTCAAAACCGTCAAATGTATCTGTGGAATATTTAAAATCTCTTAATAAATAAAAATTTTTAAATTCTTTTGAAACATGAGTCCATTGTGTATGCCAATCTCTAACTTTGGTTACAATTTCATTTTCAAAAAATCTCACAAAGCGAGTATTCCATTTATAATCAAGCTTATCATCTATTGATAAGAATCCATCATCATTAGTTGTATCGTATTTTAACTGATTATTAAAAAAAGTATATATTAAAAACAATGGCGGAACCGATAAATTACCCAATGATTTGGTTCTTTCATCTATTGATAAACCTATATTTTTAGAAATCCAATTAAATAGCAGATATGATAATTCATTAACTTCTAATTGCTTATCATTAGTACAAAAAAGCAAATTATTAATACTATAATCATCAGTATATTTATTAAAAAGATAAGAAACCTTACCTCTTAATAACATTTCATGAACATTTTTATGAATCCCCTCAACTTCTATACCTAATCTAGACCTAGCTCCTGGGAAATCTAACAAATCAGAATTTTTTAGAAACATTTTTGAATCCATTAATTCTTGAGGAATTGAAAAAATTAATTCTGAAATAAGTGCAGACAAATATGACACTTCTATGTGTTTTTCTTCACCATTTTCTTTTTTTAGTACAGTTTTATTAGTACTTATTCCTATTTCCTTAAGCCTCTTTACATCCAAAATTTCACCATACCCTCTCAAAACATTATCAAAAGAAATATAACCTTTTTCTACATAATCTAAATTATTTAATTCTGTTATTAAACTTATAAAAAGTGAAGATAAATCTTCATTTTTGTTCCATAAAATATTAAAAATTTGATTCCATTCAGAATATTCATAACATTCTATTATTTTACCTATTCTTTCAAAAAATCTAGTTTCTGACAAACCTTCAAACAAGATAGTATGTTTAGAAAGATGATTTTCAAAATATTCTTTAATTTCTAAAACATCATATTCATTTAAGAAATTTTGCTTAGATGTCTCTTTAGCAAGTTCAAATCTCTTAATATGTGCTTCCACATCTCTTCTATTATTTATTATTGGTGAATTAATTTTCATCAAATCCAGAAAAAAAGAATCAAGAATAATTATTAAAATATCTTTAGCTGATAGAAGTTTAATTGTAATGGGAAATTCTGAAAATTTAATGTGATTATCAACCGTGAATCTAGTAACAACACCTGTACTTTCAGCACCTGTCCCTGGTGGATTTATATCTTTTAAAAAATCAAAATTGTTATTGTTATTATTAATGAGAAATGGCTGTCCTTTTATACTCAATAAGTTTTTAATTAAATAAGATTTCCCTACTTGACTAGCACCAAACACCGCCATTACTGGTTTACTATCAATACTAGAAGTGATTTTTTTTAATTTATTTTGAGCGCTTTTAAGTTTTAAAAGCACAAAATTCTTATCCTCGTATTTTAGATGGTTATCTACCCAAGAGATAGATTCATTAATAACATTAGTTTTTGATTTTATGTAATTTTTTATCTGTATAATATTTTCTTCGGTAAAATTTTTCACATCCATGGTTATCTAATATTTAATGTAAATTCACAAGTGTCTAGCCAATATCCATCTTTATTATTTGGTAAAGTTTGATAGCTCAAAGAAAAATATTTTATTGATTTATCATTCCCTTCAGAATCTTCCACGCTTTCTATTTTTAAAATTTCTTTACTTTCATCATAATCCCTAGAAATTACAACTTTCAAAGGTAGATTCTGATTGATGCTATTAATTTCAACATCAGTTTGATTTCTATAGAAAATTTCATCTTTGGAAGGATACTTTAATTTTACTACTTTTTCTACTTCAGTTCGATTTATTTTTATTGTATATAAATCAGAATAAGGGTAATTTTTAGCATTATATTTAGAGTATCCAAACTGAAATGGTATAGATTCTATAAAAATAGTATTTTCATTTTTTTTAGGAGATAAAATAATCTGTTTAACATTTTCATCGTTCTTAATAATAAAATCAGCTGTTGATACAATCTTTTTTGATAAATTTTCTGTATCTATTTTCAAATCCTTTATTTTTCTTAATTTACCAGACATTAATGCAATTATAGAACCTACACTTACTATGGTTTTGGGATCATCTATATAGCCTTTGTTGTCTGCAAATGGAAACCATCTACCTACCCAATAATTATTGAGATTAATAATATTACTTGGCGATGCTGTAAGATATTTTCTAAAAATATTTTCAAAACTTTCTAGTGATGCTGGTTTACCAGAAAGCACCACATAATCACACTGAAACTGATTAAGTACTACACTTATTTGTCTTATAAGACTATCAAACACAGAAGAAACAATCTGATTTACTTTCTCTGGAGAAATTTTCCATTTTATATCCAAAAAACTGAACCCAAAATGTTTTTCAAAATAATTTACAAGTTCTTTGTTTAAAAATTTAGTGTTAATAATTTCCTCAAAGGTTTTGAAATAGCTTTCCTCATTATTTGCATTGTCTAAATATTCTAAAGCAATAGGAATAGCAACTTGGTGTATAAAAGCTTTTCTCATAATTTGAGCCTGAAACCCAATTCTATTAGAATTTTCTCCAAAAAATCCATTTAATCTATCAGATATCTTGTCAATGTTTTTTCCTTTTAATGTATTTTCTAAAACACCTGTACACCCATTTTCTTTTTCGGAATCATTTATTGTACCTTCAATTATTATTTTCTGTATAATTGCCTTTAATAAATCGTCACCAGCATTTTTAAAACTGTCCCAAAAAAGAGGAAATGGTTTTATTGTATCTGTATTTTGATCCTCCAATAATGAATATCTATTAATCATTAAATCCGTAGTTCCTGCTCCTATATCTATTGAACCTACTACAATACTATCTTTGTTTTTAAACAAATAATGATCTATTACATAGTTATTTGTCTTAAGTTTCTTTGCAAATAAACTGTAAATAAAAACCAATTGACTACTCGTAGCCTCATCATAATTCCAATCTTTTCTATCATCTATCCTCGAAAGATTCAAAGAAATATCTTTAATAGAAGGGATTATTTCTGGCATTTCGAACCAAAAATTATTAAGTTCATCTTCAAAATAGAATTTTGCATATTCGCTTAATAATTTACACGCGTCTTCCGCTGCTTGTCTTAATACAATTTGCTCATGTTGAATCATTCCTGTGGGACAAGAAATTGTAATACGTCTCAAGGTTCGAGGTATAGTCATTTCCCCATGCTCTTTTCTAAATGAATAAGAATTTATTTGAACATAAGCATGAATTAACATTTCAAGGAAAACAAATTTCATTAAAGAACTTCTAGAAAATAACGATTTCGAACCAAAAAGCTCATTCCCCTTAATTGAAGAGCCATCAGATTTTATTTGCTCTGATATTCCATTTAAATATACTTTCTTGATGTCATACACATTTTTGGGATTAAATTCCCATTCTCTATCAGATTGTGCATTATCCCAGAGATACCTTTTAGGGCTTGAGTTATAGGTTTTCATTTCATACCCTAAACTCAAATCTGCCACAGAATGATTGATTATATTTTCCGCTTCATATCCTATTCTTACTAAACTTGGTACAATAAATTTATTATTATGATATATTTCATTATTAAGTTCTCCAAAATTTGATTCAGAGAAAATTAAATTCATTGGAAATGGTTTTTCATACTCTTGATGTGGATTGGTATAATCTTGAATGATTAGTTTTTTTACATTGTTAAAATCAAAGGAATGGTCATTTTTATTTTCAAAAAGTAATGCACAAGTTGCAGAATTCCCAATATCAACAACTAAATCAACTTCCTTCTTGCGAACATCACTTGTAAACAATTGTATCTCTGGCATTTCTATAAGTGAAGACAACCACTTTAATAGCATAAGATAACTCGAAACATATTGTTTTACAGGTTTTTCAAATCTTTCTTGCTGATTGTTTTTGTAATATATGTCTTCCAAATAACTATTAATCCAAGTAATAGATGAATCTTTATTAAATAAAAATTTACTTAAATTAAGATTATTTGAATGTAGCTTAAAAATATTTTCATCAGGATTTAAACTTAATTTAGGACTCGTTCTATCATATTCATTCTTTGCAAGCAGGGTATCAACAGCTATAACAATTTTTGCATTAGTAAACTCTTCATTTATATCAAAGTACAATCTTACCCAATCTGTAGGGTACATAATATCTTTATTAATAGAATTGTCTTTGAAATAAGGAAGAGGAATCCACTTTTTTCGATATTTTTTTAGCGCTTTTTTTAAATTATTTTCTTCATAAAAAACTTGAATGGATTCTAGTTGAGACAAATCTGCCTCTTGCTTTATTTTTTCATTAATAATAAAGTCATTATCTATTAATTCTTGATATCTATAGCAATTTTCTTCACCATTATTATTTTTTATTAATGGATCTAAAATAAAATTAAGACTTAAAGTATCAAAAGGCTCATGAAAATAAATTTTATTATTTTTCCCAAAATCGAGATTAATTTCTGTTTCAAATTTATAATATTGAAGACTAGAATTAGCTATTAAAGAGATTCTTTTCATTATTGGTTATCAGATTTTAATAATAAAAATAAGACATTTAACATTATTTTTTCAAAATTAGTAAAAGGTTTTTATATAAAAATACGATTTTCCATAATTTGGAGAATTTTTTGGGTAAATAATAATTTTTTTCTACACCTCCTAATTTACTTTATAAAAGTAAGAAAATTTGTTAAAAAAATAGATAGTAAAATTTAAAATCGTCGTAGTAAAACAAATGGTAAAAATTTTGTCTATATTTTTAAAAAAATAAAAAATCTCATTTCAAAATCATTCTATTTGCTATAGAAAATAAAAATCAACGAAAAGCGTAAGCTATTGTATTGTACAAAGAAAACTGCGAATCTTCTTAAGCATCCAAATTCGATAGACTTGCGCCCATGTCTTATATTGGCGTGGGCTCTTGTAATATCTGGATGTTGGGTTCTTCGCAGTACCTCTTTGTCGGATTGGCTTCAGTTCCACGCTTTTTCATTTTAATGAGTATATGGAACTGGTACTCTTAATAAAAATTATGGAAAATCTACTCAACCCTCAATCAAATCAAAATGTAATCTATGAAGCAAAACTGCATTGGATTGTTTATGTAATCCCTATTATTATGATGCTTATTGGCGTTTCAGGGGCTGCCTTTTTATTACTTTCTTTAATTTCTGGCTATTTTGGCTTCACCACACTTATCGCCTTTTTCTTATCAATTCCTTTCTTTAAAGGTCTTTCTTATTTTTTAAGATTAAGAAAAACTAAAATTTGGCTTACTCCATCTCAACTTTCTTATGAAACAGGTGTTTTTGGCAAAAAAACTGTAGATATAGCTGTTGACAAATTTAAAAGCCTCGTTTTGTCTCAAAGTTTTTTAGGAAAACAAATGAACTTTGGTACTCTTGTAATTGTGGCAGGAGAATCTTCAAATTCACTCCACATTGAAAACCCAGAAAAATTAAGACAAGAAATTTTAAAACTTTCAGCAGAAACCAAATAAATTCAAAAAAAATGAACACCAATAAAGAAAAACAAGACTGGGCAAACCTAATGCTCAAAATGGACTTGGAACGCGCTAGATATTCCGCAATGTATGAAACGCCAACCGAAAAAAGGATAAGTAGCAGAAGAAAAAAAATAAAATTTTTCAGAAATATTATTTTGATGAGGGAACTCGGCTTACCTAGATAAAAAATAGGCTTTCGTTTCTGAAAGCCTATTTCCGTATTTGTATTCATCGCTGAATTTCTAATTAGAAGTTTTGAATTTTATCTTCACTTCCAGACTTATTTTTCTTTCGCAAAATACCCATCCATGAAAGTATCAAAGTTATCTACACTCGACTTTGGTGCGGTTTTTCTCCAAGACTGAATAATTTTTGTATTCCTTTCCAAATCTTCAAAGTGCTCTATTTCATAGATTCCTTTTCTAGATTTTTTAATCTCATCTAGTAATTCCGCTCTTGTTTCCAGCTTGGTCTGTACAGAAGTTTTATACCATATTCTCGCTAAATTTCCAGTAATAATATTTAGGATAATCAACAAAGCGAAACTTCCCAAAATCCAGTATTTCAATCTATTGAAGAAGTTGACAATTTTCAGTTCTTTCTCATTATATGCTTTTGTAAGTATTTCTGTAACTTGGTGAACTTGTCTTAATTCATTCAAATCATTTTTATTTATAGAAAGTTGAACAGCACCGATTTTGTTTATCACGTAATCCGCATTTGCATTAAAATTCTGAATAAATGAATCATGTTTTACTTGAATAATTTCGGAATTTTTTGTTGTCCTGTTGTTAAAATCTTCCATATCATTCTTGTAGTCCAGAATACTATCTTGAAATTCTGATATTTGTCCTGCTTTCTCTGAAATCTCATTCGCTTTTTGAGTTATTCTTATCAGAATTTCTAACGGGTCAATATTTTCATAAGCTATTCTTTCATTCTGTTGTGTTTTTGGCTGTTCACTGTTATTATTTCCATTGCTTTCTGAAAATAATAGTTGGTCTAAATTGTTGTCCATAATAATTTATTTAAAAAGGTTAATATTTGTTATTTAGAATTTATCTTGAAAATCCACTACTGATGTATTTTCTTTTCTTTCGCATTTTATCTTCTTCTGCTGAAGCATAGCTTTCTTTGAGAAAACCTTCTAAAAGTTCCATTAATAGAAAGTTGTTCGATATATTTAGATTTACAGTTTTTTCTTCTAGTTTTTCAGAAAATGGATTTGGTTCAAAGGGATTATTCTGATAGTGTTTTTGGCTGTTTCTTTCCAAAGTTTGTACAATGTTTCCAATGGTAATTCTGTTTTTCTTTTCTCTTTCAAGTTCACTTAATGTAAAACCTGGCTTTGCTTTGAGTTCTGCTTTAGTCAAAATAAGCATCTGCATTTCCATCGGGAGTTTTTCTTTTCCCAACTCTTTGGCTTTTTCTAATTCTTCGGGTGTTAATGAAGGCTTGTTTCTAATGTTTATAGGAAGTAGTTCTCTTCCATTCTTTACTGCCAAATTGGTGGCGTCTTCTCTTATTTTTCTTTTTTCCGCATCTGAAATTTTCATTATTCGCATTCCGTTAAGTACTTTTTCTCCGTCAGATATATTAGAAAAACTCAATTGGAATGTAAATCCTCGCTTTTTCATTTCACTTCTTAATTCAGCGAAGTTTATAGATTTTTTAAGTGCATCTACTAAAATTTCTTTTGTCAATGCTTTTTTATCTTGAAGAATTTCTTCCAATGTTTTCCATCCAATGCTTTTTGAATATTTCTCTGCCCAGTTTCCCGAACGAAGCCCTATTCTTGCTTCCTTCACTGAATTTTTACCAGAAAACTCAATTCTTGACGCATAAATATGCAGGTGTTTTTCATTGGTATTTCCGTGAACGTCCCATCTCCATTGGTTCTCATAAAATCCGAAGGTTTTGGCATAGTTTTCTGCCATCGTTTTCCAGTCACTAAACTGCAGATTTTTTGATTGCTCTTCAGTTGGAGAAAGAACAGCTACCAAAAATTTATTCTTGATGTTGGAAAGTTTTGCAATTGCCTTCATCTCTTCCCAGTTTTCTGACGAGTTATTAGAAGTAAGATTGTAGAAATTTTGACAAACTTTCCCATCTTTGTCTGTAAATAGTTTCTCCTTATTGTTGGGGTATTTTATACCTTCAAAACTTCCATTTACTGCTTTTGCAATTGCTATCATTTTCTAATATTTTTTAGGATTTCCTCGCAGGTTTCAGTTAAAAGTTTTTTAAAATTTCGCCTTTCTTCTTCCTCCCAAATTCTTGAATCAAAGAAGTTCTTTATCCTATTAAAATTGGAATAGAATTGGAGCAAGATTTTGTTCCTTTCTGGATTTGGCAACGGCTCGTTTTCTATTTTTCTTCTTAAAAATTCTTGCAATGAAATTTTATTTTCTTTTTGAATTATTTTTGCCAAATTATTTTGTTTTTCATCTAAACTCAAAGAATATTTAAACCTCTTTTTTTGAAGTTTTTTGGGTCTTCCTCCGAGTTTTCCAATCTCCTGCATTCTCTTTCTTTTTTCATTTTTCTTAAGAGATTCCTCAATAGATTTTAAGTAGGGATTTTTGGTTGTTTCTTTATTATTTGGTTGCATCTTTTTTATCTTTTTTTATCAAAACGTTTTTAAAAATTTTCTGCGATTATTAAAAAATGATGTTTTTATTTTTCTGATTTTCAGTCAGTTTTTTTCCTTTAAAATCTCACTATTTCATTAAATAAAATCTGTAAGATTTTTCCCTTTGTGACGATAGGAGCAAAGCAAGAACACTTTGAAATATTCAAAAACTGAAAGGTTTTGGATATTTTAAAGTCCTTCTTGACCTACGCAAAACCATAGTTTTACTCATCATCTCTTATTATAGTTTTTTGTTTACCAGAAACTCATTCAAGTCTTTGAAATTTTTATACATCAGAGAAGAATCTACCGCATTTGAAAAATCTAAAAGCATCTCGTTTTTCATCTTCTCTCCAGCGGAATCATTGTCGAGAAAAAGGAAAATCTCTTCGTAATTCTTTAAAATCTCTTTTGATTTTTTATACATGGAAATAGAATTTAAAACCAATAAATCTCCATTGAAATTTTCATTAATCTCAACGAAACTTAAAGCATCAAAAAAGCCTTCAAAAACGTAAATATTTTTGCTGTCTTTTGTGATGAGTGAAATGTCTTTCTTCCCTAAACTTCCTTTGTAAAAACTGTTGCGAAGTTCCCAACCACCAGATTGATTTTCAAAACCAATGGCGTATAATTTTTTACCATTCATAGTAAATTTTATTTCTTTTATATAAGGGTAAACCTTTTGAGATAATCCTCTACTCCATAAATACTTTTTAAGATTCCAATTTTTGATTTCAGAAAATTCTGTGATTTCATATTTTAGAACTTTAAAATCTGTCTGCTGGTGAAAAGAAGAAAAATTCTGTTCACTTGCCCAAGTCAATGCGTCACTAATTGAACATTTGAAATATTTTCTGATAAAATCAATGTTGTTCCCGCCGATACCTTCTGAAAAAAGATACCACTGGTTTCGGGATATATCAAGTTTAAAAGAGGCTTGGTTCTCGTTGGCAAAAGGATTGAGATACCAAGCTTCTTTTTCCGTTTTTCTAGTTGGAAGGTGTCCGAGAGAAGCAAGGACTTCTTCCAACTCTATATTATTAAGTTGCTGACAGTTCATAAGATTATATTTAGGAGTTAATGATGGTTAGTTTTTTGTTGAAATGTTGAGAAAACTAAATAATTGTCTGATTTATTGAGTGTTATGAACTCAACAAAAGCTCAACAATTCAACAAAATGGACTTTTTTTGCTCAACAAATGCTCAACAAAATTTAAGGGTTTTAAGTTTGTTGAGTGTTTTGTTGAGATGTTAATTATTTGATTTTCTTTTCATTAAGCAATTAATTCAACAAATCAACAGATTTAGTTAAAATAAAATTTTTAGAAATTGTGAAATATCGTCCTACAGAATTGTTTTGATAAAAATTTCCAGAATAATCAATGTCGTATCTTATATAGGTTAAACCATTTTTTTGTGGTTCTAAATTCCATTTATCTTTCAGTATATTTCGGACATCGTTTCTTGTGAAATAATTTTGCTTGAACATTCTATTAAGCATATTTAGAATATCTTGCGGAACTACATTGATTTCTTTGTCATCATTTGCTTCAAAAAACTCAAATAGCAGTTCAACCATCTTGTATTCTAATTTATTGGCATTTTTGAAAACCAATTTTTGTAAAGCTTTTGTCTTTATTTCTTCCGAAGCAAACCACATTCTAGATTTTTTTGTAGAAGAAAAAGCCCTGTCAATCAAGAATCTTAAAAAAGTGGGAATCTCATTTTTTAAATTTTCTAAAAATTCGGTGTTTTCGGTTTTTAGGGGATTTATTTTCAAAATCCAAAAACGAATTTCATTTTCATCTATTTGAATAAAATTGTCTTCGTTATTTGAACAAAGAATAAATTTCCCAAAAAAATCTATTTCTTCCCTATCTTTTCCCTTGTTTTCAAGTTTATCTTTGTTTGTAGTTGATAGATATTTCAATCTTTCTGTGATTTCTTTACGGTCAAAGAAAACTTCATCTATAGCAATCAATAACATAGATGCCCAGTCAGAATTGAATTGACTATTAAATGAATCACCTTTTATGTAAGTCATATTGAGTCCGAAAATTTCTTTTAACCACTTCAGAAATGTGGTTTTTCCAGTTGCTCTTTCCTTGGAAACTAGACAAAGTATTGGCAAAATATGTGTCGGCTTTTCTAGAAGAATTTTCATGTAATCCAATCCCAAATCAATCTGTTTTCCAAAAATATGCTCAAGAAAAGAAATGGTAAAGGGAATTTCTTCTACTGTTACTTTCGCTAAAGTTGGCTGGTGTGGAATTTTGTTGTAGATGTTATAAAAATTTTCTATCGTTTTTTGATAATTCAAATGGTTGGGAATGCAACAAAATCCATCGTATTTAGGGATATCGAAAATGTATTTCTTATTGTGGTCATGAATTATTGTTTCTCTAGACCATCTGGTTAAAGTTAGTGTCTTGTCACCAGATATTTGTGGGCGTTCTATCAGTTTATAGTAAGTCGTCCCAACTCGGATGTAGGGTGTTTTTTCTTTCATATTAATCAAAATTAAGTGCGTAATATTTAAATGTGACTTTAAAATTTATTTTAAACTTGCTTCTAGTAATGGTATTTATTTTTTCCAATTAGAAGTTATTTGATCTTCAAATTCTTCATAATTATTAACCTCATCATTTTCAGATTCAGCAATTAAATAATTTTCTAAATCTTCTTTTTTAAAATAGATTTTTTTCTGCCCTTTCTTTTTATACGCCTTCAATTTGCCGTGAAATTTTAATTGATACAAATAATTTGGGTCAAGATTTAGAAAAAGGGCTGCTTCATCTTTTGAATATATAGTCTTCGCACTAAGAGCTAGAAGTTGTAGTGCTTTGGATGTAAATTCCTTTTGAGAATTAACTAGAACGGAAACTTGGGTTTCAAGTAATTGTAATCTTTCTTGGTCTTTCATGTTGTTGAATTTTGATGTAACCAAGATATTATAAGATAAAAGTGCCACCTAAAAGCGACACGAATTTTTTTTGTAAAATAAAATAGTATAAAGCAAAAACCTATACAATAAAGTGAATATTTTTTTTGTTTGATATATAAAAAAATAGAAGCAACAATTAGTCGCTTCTAACAATCTATAAAACAATAAATTACATTTTAAAAAACAAGTTAAGAAAGACTTACATTACCCTTTCTTAACACCTAAATTTTTCTTTGGAATATAGTTTGAAATATTATCTTTGCTTATTGGATTCTTTTTTTGGCTATTTTTATAGGTACCAACAACAATCTCATTCATGATATTTTTAACTTCTTCTTGTGTAATCTTGTCATTTTTATACATTTCAAAAATGTTAGTGAAGGTTGAGAAAAAATTAAACATTTCTTTCACACTTGGACCATTTCTTGCTGACTTTGTAAAAATAATTTTCCCTGAAATTCTATTTCTATATAAAAAGTCTTTCAATATATTATATGATTCTTTAGAAATAGAATATTCGTCAATAACATCGGATAGAATAAGATTTGAATTATTCTTAATTTCAAAAATAAATTCCGATTGAGTCAGTAGAAATCTATTTTCTGTAACAATCTCCTTAACTTCATTAATATTATTAATAATAGATTTTTCGATAGCTTCTAAAATTCTATTATTTCTGATAAACGGTTTTCTATTTTGCAATTTTTGTTTTTTAATATATCTGTTAACTTTAGTTTTTGAAATTTTAAAATTTTTAAAATTGACTATTTTAAAATCAAAATTATGTTTAATAAAATTATCTAACATAATAAAAGGTGAATAAGGAGCTTTGCGTTCTAAAATAAAAGTCATAGATATTTGCAGTAAAAAACTTATTGTCAATGAAGTTATTACATCAAACCAATTTTCACTTTTAAAAATTTTAGGAATAAAAAGATATGCGAAAACTATGGACAAAAAAGTAATGAAAAAAAATGAAACCATAACCGTTTCGTTTACCCTT
>ERZ650302.1598-NODE-1598-length-12567-cov-8.627238_pt1 | contig 12567 bp, 8 predicted proteins | sample MGYA00376238_ERZ650302 | MGnify/ENA primary metagenome ERZ650302 (study PRJEB26733, sample SAMN07839298) | wastewater metagenome | biome: urban; feature: wastewater treatment plant; material: waste water | place: USA: North Carolina | collected 2016-04-28 ... | reverse complement strand
ATATAATTGTTTTATTTTCATCAACACACCATTTATTTAATAAACTCATAAAAAATCTTGCATCAGCATTTGAATTTTCATCAGCTCCAAAAAATGCAATAAGAGGATCTATTACAATTAAAGAAAATTCTTTTAATTGTTGTTTCATTAATTCAAATTTTGAATTTACATTAAGATTCTTATCTACAAAATGAAATACCTGTGTCTCTTTACCAATTACAGTTATTCTTTGATTAATAGTTAAATTATGATGAACTTTACATAAACTAGTTGCTCTTTTTTTAGAAACCCCTATTTCATCTTCACTTAGCCATAAAAATGCCCTATTCTCTTTGTAATTTGATATATATTGTAATGCAATAAACAGAGAAAGATAACTTTTCCCACTTCCTCCAGCTGCACTAATTATATTTATTTCATTCTCTTGTATTGGTAAAATATCTTCTAAAAGAAACTTTGGAGTTTTTTCTTGAATTGTTGAAAAATCTAAAAAATTAAATATCTCTTGTCTTTTAAAATCTTTACTTCTTTGAATTAAATCCTCTAGCTCATTTAATTTATCAAAACTATTTGATTCAGAACTAGAAATTTTCTTTAATTGATTTTGTAAATAAATTTTATAACTATTTTCTATTAAATTATTATATATTGACTCTATATTTGTTAATGGATTTGTTGTTAAAATATTTATTATAGTTTGCTCATAAGAATTATCTAACTTTGCTAAAATTGTCTCTTCATTTAAAGGAAATTTATTTTTATATAACTCTTGCATTACTATAAATATATTTTTATATTTTTGGTTTGAAAATATATTGTCCTTAACTTCTTCAATAGAGGTATTATCAAAAAAAATCGTAGAAAGAATGGCCCTTTCCATACTATCTATGAGATTTAAATCCATTTTATCAAACATTTAAGCTCTCTTATTATAAAGTATTTGAGATAATTTCTTTAATATATTTTTCTATATTTTTAGAATCATCCAAATTAAATTTACTCATATCAATTTCTATTTTAAGTTTATTTTTTCTACTTTCTATATCTACACCCTCTATTTTTGGCAATTCAAATGGATAAACTTTAACTTGCATGATTTTAGTTTCTAATGGTTTTTCTAAGTTATCCTCTATTTTTTCATCTAAAAGTTTATTTTTTATATCTTTATGAGTTAAATCATTGTCTACTAATCTTAAAATTAATTCATAGTGTTCACTTGAATCACATTTTAATATATTATTTAAAATAGATGTGTTTTTTAATTTGTTCTCTTGTATTAATAGTTTACACTTTTCAGAAAAGTTACTCAAATTAATTATATCAGCAATAGTACTTTTTGACTTACCGCTTAATGTAGCAATATCTCTATAACTTTTATTGTACTCTTCATGTAATTTTTTAAATGCACTTGCTTCCTCAATTAAAGATAAATCCTCTCTTTGAAGATTCTCAATTAAAGACATCTCTCTTAATTTTTCATCTGTAATATTATATAAAAGGTTTGCATCTATATAATCTAAACCAGCAATTTGATGTGCCCTTAATCTCCTCTCTCCTGCTATTAATATAAGTTCATCATCTATTTGTGCAACTGTAATAGCCTGAATTAATCCATTTTGTTTTATTGACTCAGCTAAATCATTTAATTTTTCTTCATCAAAATATTGCCTTGGTTGAAATGGATTCAATTTAATATCAGAGACTTTCAACCTACTCTCTTTTACATTAGCTTGTGCGATATTTTTATTTGATTGCGCAGCTGCAGCTAGTTTTATTTGTTCTAATTTTGATAATGTTTTATTATTACTCATATTGTCCTCTTTTAACTGTCCATTCTACGGACAGAAATTTATTATTGATTCATTGCTTCTATTTCTAATATTTTTGTAACTATCTCATTTGTTAAAAGCATGTATGCTTTAGTAGAATCGTGTTTGAAATCAGTAAATATCATTGCACCTAATCCTAACTGTGACTCCCCTACTTTTTCATAATGTGATATTTGAGTATCAAAAACTTTTGCAGTATTGTTTGTTATTTGCATTAAATTTGTATTATCTTGTTCGATAATTGCTTTATGTAGTGATGAAGTACCAATATCACCAACAATGCCACCCAATACAAATAAATCTTTATTTTTTCTCATTCTATAACTTCTGCTTATTGCTTTAATTGGTGCAAAAACATCAGGAACTCCAATTGAAGAGTATGGCTCTGGTTTAAGTGAAATTATAAAGTAATCACTTGCCATTAAACATGTTCTTAAAATTGTATCGGTTCTTGGAGGAGTATCTATTATAATAAAATCATATTCATCTTTTATAAAAGAAAGAATGTATTCTAAACTATCCTCTGTATTTGCCAAATCATCTAAGTATCTAATTTTGTCAATCATTTTTGGATCATTAGGTAAAATATCTAACCTTCCTATAATTTCTGGTCTTTGTATATTTACAATAGAATCTCTAATATTTTGTTCAAATTCAACATCAGATAAATCTTCTTTTATATTTAACATAAGTTGTATAGTGTTATTTTCAACTAAGTCATACTGATTTTGAAAAATTCCAAAACCCTTTGTTGCATTACCTTGTGGATCTGCATCAATTAATAAAACTTTATATCCATAAAAAGCCAAAGTTGCACTAATATTTTGAGTGTTTGTTGTTTTTAACACTCCTCCTTTATGATTTCCTATTGATATGACAATACATTCAGGTGCAAGTTCTTTTTTTGCTTCAATTAGTTCTATTGTATCTTTTAAACAACTTGGAATGTAATATTTTTTAGTTGATTGAAAATGTGGTAATTTTTTTTCATCTAAAAGCTGTTTAATTTTTGTTTCAGATATACCTGAAAACTCACTGTACTTTTGTTTACTTAGGTATTCTACAGAAGATATATTTTCAATTGACATTATCTACCTTTATATTTTGTCCGTACAATGGACAATTTTTTAATGATTTTATCATATTTTTTTTAAAATGACTAAAAAAATAGTATATTTTTATATAAATTTACTATTTTTTTAACCGATTATATTTTTTTTCTATATAAACTACTATTTTTAAAAAATAAATAGAAAATTTATTTCATCTATTAAAAGTTAGTGGCATAAAGATTTATAATTTAACTAGCCATTTCTAACATAGCATTTTTATTCAATTCACTTAGAAATATATATCCATTTGATGAATGTAATATTTGTCTATTATAAAAAATCTATATATATTCAAATATTTTTTACTTGGTTATTTTCTTGATAAAAATTTCTCATTATAAATTAATTCAGTTTTTATAAAATGATGAAATCCTGCTTGCAAGCAAAAAACTCTATTCAACTTCATTATCATAGGAGTCTCCTTTTTTAATCATGCCTTGAGTAATTCCATATTGTTTTATGAATTCTCTATGTTCATAAAGAACATACTAACTACATCTATCTACCTTCAGATAGATTTCTTCTTTTTATTACCATTTAAAGTGTGTCATTTACAAGTATAAATTCCACTTTACTCCATGAAGTTACTGTAATTACTTTAAAACTTTGTTTAGTTTTTACTTTTAGATTTAAATATTTTAAAGTTATTTAATCTTACTTTTCAAAGATGATTTTAACAATATTATTAAACTCTTTATAAATTTTATTTATAACAGAACCTTCTTAGTCCAACTATAGTAACAATTTCTACTAACTTTAAAAAGTTTACACATAAGTTTAATATCTCAAACTCTTTAAGTATACCTATCTTTTCTGTAATTTAATTGTTTTTATCATAGTTATATTTATATGACTTATTTGGAATAGCAAAATCAATTCTATAAATACACCCAAAGTACATATACAATTCGTACCTTATTTGTAACACTATAATACAGTTCATTGTAAATTAAAATATCGTTAAAATATCGTTAAAATATCGTTAAAATCGGATTAAAATCAATTAAAATATCGTTTAAATTTTGTTAAAATCAATTAAAATATTATTAAAAATTTGTTAAAATTGGTTTGAATTCCACCAAAATATAATTGAAATCTATTTAAATGAAGTTAAAATATCATTAAATAGTAGAATATAATGCTTATTTATGTTTAAATTCATTAGTTTTTTCGCCTAAAGTACATCAATTTACACCCAAAGTACATTAAATTCACCCAAAATACATCAACTCAAGAAATTTTACACCCAAAGTACATTATAAACAAAACTGAATTTTACACCCAAAGTACATCTAAAATTAATGATTTTTTTAAATTTTTTTTGATTATATAAAGGAAGAAATGCGATTTTATAGCTTATTATATTATTTAAATATAAAATATATCGCCCATAGTACATCAAATACACCCTTAGTACACTTCTCGTGCACCCACAGTACACGAAAATGTATAAATTTTACACCCAAATCTCATGTAAATACACCCTTAGTACACTAGCTTTTAAAGACTATTAAAGACTTTTTAAAGAAGTCTTTTTAATAACTCTTTTTAGAAGTTATTAAAAATGTATTAATCAAAACAGAACAACATATAAAATGAGAAAAATAGAGCAAAAATATATTTTAACATTATAGAATCTTTATTTTATCAAAGTTTTTAATATTTAAATAAAAAAAACTGTATATAATTTAAATAAATCTCTCAATTTATGTGTTAATATTTATGGCAAATTAAAGATATATTTTATTAGTTTGTAGAAGTTGAGTTAAATGGTGCAACTATTTATGAAGTCATATTAGGTAGATCTGAAATAAGAAATAAAGTAATTGCAAGAGTATTTAAAGAACTTGGATATATTGAACAATGGGGGGGGGTAGTTGAATATCAAGAATGAATGAACTTTGTCTTGAAGCAAACATAGAAGAACCAAGAGTAAAAGAGAGTGGAGATTTTCTGATATAGAGTTTATGCGACCCAAAATTTCAAAAAAAAGAAATACTAAATATAGAAGAATATAATATCTTTCTGACCGATTGCAAATGGAAGATAAAAAAATTTTAATATATCTTCTTGACAATGGAAAAATTTCAAAAAAAGAAACTCTAAATCTTATTGGATATGGAGGAACAAAAACAAAAGAGATACTTAATGAACTTATAGAAAAAAATTTAATAGTGAGAGTAGGGTAGGGTAGAAGCACATATTATAAACTTTCAAAGAGCTAATGGTGTGTGTTTTGAAATAATTTTTTAAAAGTCTTCTAGTCTTTTTTATTGCAATATTTACAGTATTCCCAATAAAAATAGTTTTTAATAAGTTTATATAAATACATTCAATCACTTACCTAAGTAATTCACTCATACTATAATTGCACATATCAAAATATGAGGAGCAAAAATGAAAAAAATTACTATTGTAGGTTTAGGCAATATGGGTTTGAATTTTATTAATTCTGTTAATAAAGACTTTAAAAAAAATATATCTGATATTGAAATAAATAGTTTATTACTAATTCCTAAAGAGTTAGATAAAGATTTTATTATAAATAATATTCAAAAAAATCATCAAATTTTTGTTGTAGCTGGACTTGGTGGTTCTACTTCAAATGCTTTAATTGAATTAGTAGATATTTTAAAAAGAATAGATATAAATCCAAATGTAATTGTTTTAAAACCGTTTGCATTTGAAGGTAAAGATAAAGTTGAGTTAGCAAATAGTGTTATTGAAAAATTAAATGATAGTTTAAATAACTTAAAAATCTTTGATAACAATGATATTGAGAGCTTAGGTGATAAAAATTTACCTATGAAAGAGATGTTTACATTAATGGATAAAAATATTTTTGAGTTTATTATAAAAAAAGCTTCAATGTAAAATGAAATATACTTAATATTTTAGATAAAACTTATATGAATTGGCTAAAATATTTTATGCAATTAAATAATAGAATAAAAAGAATAAAAGCGATACTAGATTTATTAAATCAAGGTTTAAATCTTTCAACACCAAAGCTTGTTGAAAGATTTGGTGTAAGTAAAAAAATAATTCAAACTGATTTTAAAGATTTTATTCTTCCTTTATTTCCTAATGAAACAATCTATTATGATTACTCTTTAAAAACATATAAAGCAAAAAACAAATTTTTATCAAAAACTCTTTTTAACTCAAAAGAGTTAGCAATTATTTCTATATTAAAAAATAAATCTACTGATAAATATAGTGATATAGATTTAAAAGCCAATGTAGATGAGTTATTTTATAAATTTGAAAAAGAGTTATCAAATCAACTTTACTCAAAATCATCTGTTGAAAAGATAGATAAGTTTAAAAATGAATTGATACAACTTGAAAATGCAATAGAGAATAAAAATATTGTTAAATGCTTTTACAACAATAAACATAGAGAAATATATCCTCTTAAAATACTTAACCTTGAAGAGTTTTGGTACTTAATAGTTTTTGAACCAATTGATAATAAAATAAAAACATTTCACCTAAATACTATTAAAAATGTAGAAGTTCTTCATAATAAATACTCTTTTGATAAAACAAAAATAGATTCATTTAAAAATGCTATAAATGCTTATCATAAATTAGATAGTGAAAAAATATCAGTAATACTGTTTGCAAATAAAGAAGTATCAAGATATTTTCTTAGAAAACCACTAAATCAAACTCAAAGAGTTTTAAAACAATATGATGATAAATCAATAGATTTTGAAATAGTTGTAACAAACCTAATGGAAATAATCCCAACAATACAAAGATATATTCCACACGTAAGAGTAATAGAACCACTTGAGCTAAAAGAAGCTATAAAGAAAAATATAGATGAATTTGTAAAAGTATTTGAGTGATGAAGTTTGGGAATTCAGTTATGGTATGATTTTTCTTGTATTGATTAGAATTGAAAATATTAATTTATGAAGTAAGTTTTATATTATATAAATTTAACCATAAAATAAATCAGGTTTAGCTATTATCAGAACTTTAACAAATTAAGAAGAGATAAAATTGAGTAAATATAATACAGATATTAATATTATTGGTAGTATTCCTGATTATGAATTAATCTATAAAGCTATAGAACTTTTTAGTACTAATAATGAAGATTTAGAAAATTTAATAATTAAAGATAATCAGTTTGATTTTAGAACTGAAAAATCTAGAAAAAGATTTTTAGCAGGAGTTTATTCTGCTTTCTTAGATTTCAAGTCAGATAATCATAAAAAACTTTTGATTAATCTTTTTAAAACAAATTTGTCAATGACTTCTAAGCAGATGATATTATTTTGGCAGTTTATTTCAACAAACCAGTTATTTTTTGAAATAACTAGAGATGTCTTTATAAAATCATATTTTTCAGGAAGAGTATCTTTACCCAAAGATGATGTAGTTGCATATATTAAAGAATTAGTATCCAAAAATCAAGATTTAAAAGATGCTTGGTCTCAAATAACAATTGAAACTATTGCATCAAAATATTTAACTATTTTAAAAAAGTTAGATCTAGTTGAAGGTACAAATAAAAAGAGTTTTAAACATATTCAATTATCAAACGAGGAATTATTAATATTTATTTATTTAGTAAAAACTTTTGAACCAGATAATCCAAATATTTTAAATTCAGATTTTTTAACTTTTTCTTTTATTTCAAAAGATAGTTTTTTAAACAGAGTTAAGCAGTTAGCAAAAAAAGATTTATTTGAAATGTCATTTAATGGTGAACAATTAAAAATTGAAATAAATAAACCTTATCAAGGAATAAACTAATGTCATATCAGTTACATCATAAACAAAAATTTGAAGATTTAGATTATAGATTAAATAATTTAGATGAATTAAGAAGAATAGCTAATGGTGGTAATAGTGTACTCTTTACCTATCCGCCAAATGAAGAATCTCTTTATATAAATAAAGCTATTGAGCTATATTCTTCAAAAGCAACATTTATTGATATTTCAAAGTTATTAGTAAATTTCATTGATCAAGATGGTATTGAAGAATTTGAATTATTGTATAAAGATTTTATTAACACGCCATATGAATTATTTAGGGCAGTAGATGATCCAGCAACAGATCTTTTTGACATGATTATAGAAAATATAAAAGATGCATTTAATAATGGAAAAATTCCAATTCTGATTAGAACTGGTTGTTTGTATGGAACAGGTATCGAAAACAACAACATAATGGAGCATAAAGATATTATGAATAATAAAATTCCACTAATTGTGTTTTATCCAGCATCATTGGATGGTGATACAATCAAATTTTTAAATTTTAAAATAGCAAATAAGTACAGATGTACTGTAATTAAATAACAAGGTAAAAAATGTCAACAATTTCAGAAATATTAACATTAGATTTAAACGAAGATATTAAAAATGTAATTGATTTAGAAGATAGATCAGAAAATGAAATACAACAAGAAATAGAGAGTTATATAGTTACGGAAGGTTTATCAAAACATTTATCAAATTTTTGTAATCAATATACATCAAATATTAAAGAAACAGGGGTTTGGATTTCAGGTTTTTATGGTTCAGGTAAATCTTATTTTGGGAAAATGCTTGGATATTTAATAGATAATCCTATGATTAATGGTACAAGTGCAAGAGATAGATTTATCCCAAGAATTAGAGGTGTAAAAAACGAAAGTTTCCTTGAAAATGATATTAGAAGTTTGGATGCTATAAATACTAGAGTAATATTTCTTGATGTTGCAAAACAAAATACTGATAATGGTTTAGCTTATACTCTTTTTTCAAATTTTTTAAAAAATTTAGGGTTTAGAAGTGATTTATATGGATATATGGAATATGAATTATTTATAGATGGTAAGTATGAATTTTTAGAAGAAAAATCTCAAGAACTATTTTCAAAATCATGGGATGAACTTAAAAAAAGCAATAGAGAAGTAGCTCGTGCAATGAGGCAAATTTATTCAGCACTTGACTACAGTGAAGATGATTATAAAGATACACAAAAAATTTACAGTGATGCAATTGATAATTTTGATGCAACAAAACTTAAAAATGAACTTGAAAAATATCTTTCAAAAGTTACAAATGAAACTTTAGTATTTATTTTTGATGAAGCAAGTGAAGCAATATCTCAAAAGAAATTTTCACTTCTTGATTTAGAAGGGATAAGTGAATCATTCTCAAACACAAGTTTAGGTTCAAAAGTATGGACTATAGCAATTGCCCAAGAAAAACTAGATGATGTAATCAATAACTCAAATGTAAGTAAAAGTAATCTTATCAAAGTTACTGATAGATTTAAAACAAAACTTCACCTTGAAGCTACAGAAGTTGATGTAATTATTAAATCAAGACTATTAAAGAAGAAAGATGAATACTTCAATTCATTAGTAGAATATCATAAAAAGAATAATGGTTTAATATCAGATGTTACAAATTTAAAATCATCATTTCCTACAAAAACAACAGATGCAAATGAGTTTGCAACATATTATCCATTTCATAAATACCAATTTAACTTACTACAAAAATTCTTATTTAGTTCAAATGCTCTAGCTTCTACTCAAATAGCAGCTAGAGGTATGATAATCACTACTTTTGATGTTTTAAGAAAACAACTTAAAGATAAAGAACTTTTTGATTTTACAACTATTCATGAAATATGTACACAAGCACAAACTCAACCACCTTCATCTTTAGGTGTAAAATATGAAGATGCTAAAAAAATACTTGAAAATGTTGGTTTATCTGTTGATGGAATAAAACTTTTAAAAACAATCCATTTTTTAACTGAATCAGAACTTGCTTTTCCAAATATCGAGAATATAACAAAAGGATATATTTGTGATTTAACTACATACTATGATTTCAAAAGTGATATTCAAAAAGCATTAGATGTTTTAGTAGAACAAAAACAACTATTACTTACAAACAGTAATTATAAAATTACAACTGATGAAGAGAGTAAATTACTTGAAGAGATGAATGATTTCGATGTAGAACTATTTATCAAAAAAAGAGATATGGTGAATTATCTTAAAAAAACAGGTATTTTCAATCAAATATCAACTATTAATGATGATTCTCAACCATATAAATTTAATATCATAACAGATCAAGAAGATGAAATAAGTTCTTCTTCAAATAAGCAACTAGGCTTTACTGTTTATAGTTTATTTAATATAAATGGCTTAAGAGAAGATTTTATAGAAGATTTAAAATTACAAACTCAATATGACAAAGATAATATTACATTAGTACCAAATATTGATAGTTTTCAAGAAATAGATAAACTAATTAGTGATATAAAAAAATACTCTCATATGGAAGAAAAATATGCAACTGAAAGTGATAATACTATCAAAGCAGTTATAAGAGAGTTTTCAACGATTAAAGAAGAAGCTGAAAAATCTTTAGTTTCAAAAGTAAGTGAAGCATATTTAAATGGTTCATTAATTTATATGTATGATGAAATTCTTTTAAATGGTGATAGTTTTAAAGGTTCTGTAAATGAGACACAAAGAAAACTAATAAAAAATATTTACACTAAAAGATTAAACTCTTCACTTTCTGATTCATTAGCTCCTAAAATTCTTAGTGAAAACAGTAATGATAAACTTAATAGATATTTTTCAAGTAGTGATTTTGCATTTTTTGATAAAAATGGAAACTTTGTAGGGGATAGTTTAAAAGTTGTTGAAGAAATTGGTTCAAAACTTATAAGACTAATTGATGGTAAATCACTAGAACAAGATTTATCAATGGCACCTTGGGGATATACCTTTGGTACTATTATTACAACTTTAGCAGCACTATTTAGAGCAGGAAGATTAATCGTAAAATACAATAATCAAGAATATTTCTCATATTCAGATAAATCTGTACAAGAAGTATTTACAAATACTACAAAATTTAAATTGGCATCTTTTAAATCATTGAATAAATCATTATCTTCTTCAAACAAAAATCTACTAGTACAAACACTTATGGATCTTGATTATAAAAAGCACACTGGTCAAAATATTGATTGGAGTACAAATGATTTTGAATTAGCAGATGCTATTAAAATATTAGCAGATCAATTTATAGCAGAAATTTCAGCTATGCAAAGTACGGTTGATAGATTTGACAACTTATTTTCTCAAGTAGCTTCTTTAAAACCTATTTTACAATCACATACTTTAAAAACTCAAGAATCAAACTATATTGAAAAAGTCGAACAATTTTTGGCATATAAAGAAGAGTTTAGTGATGCAATATCAAAAATATTAAAAGCTCAAAAATTTATAAAAAACAATTTTGATATAGTAAAAGGTTTTAGAAGATTTTTTCATGATGTAGAATCAGAACTTAAAAAAGCAAATAGAACTAATATTAAAATAGATGATAATAAAGAAGAATTTGATAAATTATTTAACGAAAATATGGTTAAAAATTTTGCTCAACTTCAACAATTAGCAATTAATACAAAAGATGAATACTTTAAAATGATGAAAGATAGTTCAGAGTTGATGAGTACATCATATAGTTCCCTTTTAAAAGAGATAAAAGAAGCTATATCTGATTTAAATACAAATTATCCACAAGAACTTAATACTTTAAATCTTTCAAAATTAAATTCTCTTAAATCATATTGTGAATCTAAAATAGAAACAAATTTAAAACTTGAATACCATACAAAATGTCAAAACAGTGGATATACACTTTCAGATATATTACACTACATAGAAATCATTCCTGTAAAAGAATCTGATTTAACAGTTATAAAATCTAGTTTTATAAAAGTTGCCCCACAAGAAGAGTCATCTCAAGAAGAAAAGAAAAAAGAATCGATAAAAATTACACTAAAAACTACTAAAAAAACTATGAGTGTAAAAGAGTATAGAAAATATTTAGCTTCAAAACTTCAAGAAGTAGCTTCTAAAAATGAAGATGATGAAATAGAAATTGTAGATTAAAAGAGGAACAAATGAAATTAGCAGATCATGTAGATAGTATAAGAGAACTTATATATAAAGCTTTTGATAAACAGTTTGGAAGACTTGGTATTGGAGCAAAAAAAACAATAGAGATTGAAAAACTTCCAAGTGAACTTCATAATAAAAGAAATAAATTAGAAGAGATAATTCAAAGTCATATTGGAGAAACTGGAACTTTTGAAAATGCTAGAGAAAAGGCTTTAGAAGAGTTTACTTTTACACTATTTAATAGAATCGCTGCTATAAAAGTAATGGAAGCACATCAACTTTTTCCTCCTATTATCACAAAAGAATCAATTCATGGTGATAGATCATTTGGTCATAAAGCGTGGTTAGAAGAAAATCCTTCTCAAAGACACGAAGAACTTGAAGGTTTAAGAGAGTATGTAAAATATGCTTTTAATACTTTGGCAAATGATATAGCACTTTATAGTGGTTCATATCCATATGCTCTTCTTCCTCACCCAATAGAACTTGATGAAATAATCAATGCTTTTAATAATATTCAAAATGACACTCAAATAGAAGCTGAAATATGGAAAAATGATGACATTTTAGGATGGTTATACGAAAGCTATAACAATGCTAAAAAACAAGCATTCAAAGATAGTGATGAAAAAACAGAATATGACAAAGTATCATTACAATCTCAATGGTACAC
>ERZ650302.1597-NODE-1597-length-12567-cov-30.003437_pt1 | contig 12567 bp, 16 predicted proteins | sample MGYA00376238_ERZ650302 | MGnify/ENA primary metagenome ERZ650302 (study PRJEB26733, sample SAMN07839298) | wastewater metagenome | biome: urban; feature: wastewater treatment plant; material: waste water | place: USA: North Carolina | collected 2016-04-28 ... | reverse complement strand
CCATAATAGCATAATCGTTTGACAATAAATTATTTGCGTTTTGATTTTATTTTTTTTTACATAACGCACTAGAGGTAGAATTAAAGAAAATAAACTTCAATAGAGAAAGAAAAACAATAAAAAACAAAAATAAATTTGTAGAAAATAAAAAAAACCATATCTTTGCAACCTGAAAAATAAAAATAACGTATTACCGATTTAAAGATATAAGTAATGAGCAAGAGAACATTCCAACCATCAGAGAGAAAGAAAAGAAACAAACACGGTTTCAGAGAAAGAATGTCTACTCCAAACGGTAGAAGAGTATTAGCTGCTAGAAGAGCAAAAGGCAGAAAGAGATTAACTGTTAGCGACGTAAGAGCTAAGAGATAATAATTTCTTTTGAATTATTATAAAAAGTTATGCTTGGAAATTTACTTTCCGAGCATTTTTTGTTTGTTAAAATTTTGCTAAAATTTAGGTTTCAAAAAAAGATTTCTGTATTTTTGAATTTCGTTTTAGGATAGATTTCCTTAATTACCAATTATATCAAAACAAGATTATGCCACATAAAAACTTTGTAGGAGACGATATTATCACTCTAAACAATGCAAAGATTGTACAGAAAAATTTCACTGTACTTTCTAAAGTTAATCTTAACATAAAAAGAGGAACTTTTTGCTACATCATCGGGAAAACAGGCTCTGGTAAAAGTTCTTTGCTAAAAGTTCTTTACGGTCAACTTCCTCTAAAAGAAGGCGAAGGTGAAGTAGTAGGTTTTGATTTGAAAAAATTAAGAGCTTCTGACGTACCCAACCTTAGAAGAAGATTAGGAATTGTTTTTCAAGATTTCCAACTTTTAACAGACAGAAGCATCGAAAAAAACCTTCAATTTGTGCTAGAAGCTACAGGCTGGAGAGACAAAGGATTGATGAATGACAGAATAGACGAAGTTCTTACCAGCGTAGGAATGCAAACCAAAAAGCATAAAATGCCTCACGAATTATCTGGCGGCGAACAACAGCGTATTGCCATTGCAAGAGCGCTACTCAACCATCCAGAATTGATTCTTGCAGACGAACCTACAGGAAATCTAGACCCCGAAACATCTAATGACATTATGACTTTGCTAAAATCTATTTCTACAGAAAGACAATGCGCTGTTCTTATGGCAACTCACGATTATCATATGATCCAAAATTTCCCAGGAGAAGCTATAAAATGCGAAGACGGTGGTGTAGTAGTAATGAATACTGCAGAACTTTTCGAATAAGAAATAATAAATTCTATAAATACGATCTCTCGCAATTTGTGAGAGATTTTTTATTTCCCGAAAACGTGAAAATTTTTGGTTAAATTCAAATATTGGTCAGAATATTTTCTTGGGCTTTTTTCGATTACAAAATCTGAAATTTCTAATGGTTTTTGAGCCAAGGAAAACTCTAAAATATTGCGCTTCAGATTCCCGCCTTCAATTCCGTAGATATTGATTTCTCTTACCAAATACAAATTGAATTCTTCTGCTAAACTTTTTACATCCGTAGCAGCTTCAGAAGGAAGAATGATAGACAAAATCCCTTTTTTGGTAATAATTTCAGTAGATTTTTCAACTAAATTTCTAAAATTAAGTTCCACTTGTTGCCTCGCTAGAACATCTTTCGCAGAAGCATTTTTTTCAAAAAAAGGAGGATTACAAACCACCAAATCAAAGTTTTCATTCGTTTCAAAGTTTTTAAAATCCTTTAGTTCAACTTTTAAATTTTCGTTAAAAATAGAATTTCTAAAATTTTCGGAAGCCAATTTCACTGCATTTTCATTGATATCTATGGCTGAAATTTTAGCGGAAACATTTCTTTGCGCCAACATTAGAGAAATAAGACCTGTTCCTGTGCCTATTTCTAAGATTTTTTTTGCATTTTTTACATTGCACATCGCACCGAGCAAAACCCCGTCTGTTCCTACCCTGAAAACATCTTTACTCTGTTGTATGGAAAATTGCTGAAAACGAAAAGGTTTCATTGTGGTTAGATAATCGTTAGAAATGGTTTGAAAAAATTAGCTTTTTTAATCAATTAAACTAAATATTGGTAGGCAAAATGATGGTAAACTTAGTACCTCTTCCCTCTTCAGATTTTACAGATATTTCGCCTTTGTATTCTTCTATCATCTTTCTTACCATAGTTAAACCAAGCCCCATCCCTGAGTTTTTGGTCGTAAAATTGGGCTCAAAAATTTGCTCTAGTTTATCTTTCGGAATTCCAGATCCGTTATCTTCTACGTTAATCACTACTTTTTTGTTAAAAAGCTCTACATCTAGATTAATAATAGATTTTACACCTTCTCTTTCTGCTTGTTTAGCATTGGTAATCAAATTAGTAAATATCCTAGAAAGATAAACCCTATCCATATTGATAGGAATTTCCTGTTTATTTGAGTGAAAATAAATACTCCCTTCTTCATTAAAAATCCTTACCAAATTTTCTAATTCATCTTTTAAATCAAATCTTTCATCATTTTTCGGGGGAAGTTTTGCAAACTCAGAAAAAGCACTTGCCACAGTAGCTACTAAATCTATTTGATCTACCAAACTTCGGCTTAGGTTTTTTACTTTAGTATCTATATCAGGATCATTTTTATCAAATTTTCGCTCAAAATTCTGAATTAAAAGTTTCATTGGCGTCAAAGGATTTTTCACTTCGTGAGCTACTTGTTTTGCCATTTCTCGCCACGCTTCTTCTCTTTCTTTATTAGCCAAAAGTAATTTCTGGTCTTCTATTTGGTACACCATTTTGTTATAAGATTTCACCAGACCACTTAGCTCATCATTATTGAAATACTTAATAGGTCTCATATCTTTACCAAAAAGTGTAGTCCTGGTAATTAAATCAGAAATTTTAGTAATGGCTTTGGTAAGATTTTTAGAAATCACCCAACTTAACCAAACGCTCAGAATAATCAAAAATAAATTGACCAGAATAATATACTGCACATATTTATTAAATGCTCCATAATAAAAATCTTCATTGTGATAATACGGAAAATACACAATAGCAATAGGCTCTAGCATATTATTTCTCATAATCATATAAGACGAGGTAAGCGTATTTCCTATTTTATTATCATAAGCTTTCACATCATATCTAGTGTCAGAATTTTTTACTTTTTCTAGAATATTTTGTGGTATTCTTTTTTGATCTACCAATCGTTTTTCTTTATTAGAGACCAGATAATTACCATCTAAATCATAGATAATCACATCGTGTTTATTAATATCTGCAATTTGATAAATTTCATCTTGCAAAACCTCTGGAAGGCTACTGCCTGTAACGGTAGTATGACTGAGAGCATAATCCAAAGTTTTCATCAATGCTTCAAATTTATTCTGCATTTCTATTTTACTTTGGTCTTCCACAGATTTTTTGATAATGAGGTAAGACATAGCGGTAGAGCCTATGATACTGAGAAAACACACTACCATAAACCCTATAAAAACTCTGGTTCTTAAACTATAACCTCTATATCTATTAAAAGCCATTATTTTTTTAGCAACTTGGCTATATATTTACCAATAATATCAAATTCTAAATTTACTTTATCTCCTGCTTTCAGCGTTTTCATATTGGTATATTCCCAAGTGTAAGGGATAAGCGCCACAGAGAATTGACCATCTCCGCTATCCGCCACCGTTAGACTTATTCCGTTTACGGTAATAGAACCTTGTGGAACGGTAGTAAAAGCTCCATCTTCTTCATATTTGAAAGTCAAAAAATAACTTCCATTAATATTTTCTACAGAAACCAGTTCGCCAGTCTTATCTACGTGTCCTTGTACTATATGACCATCTAGCCTGCCATTCATTATCATACATCGCTCTAGATTTACCAAGCTTCCTATTTCTAGATTTCCTAGATTCGTTTTTTCTAAAGTTTCGTTAATTGCAGTCACGGTATATTCTTCACCAGAAATCTTTACTACCGTAAGACAACAACCATTATGCGCCAAACTTTGGTCTATTTTCAGCTCTTGTGTAAACGGACAGCTTAGCGTAAAATGCACATTTGTGCCTTCCTTTTCTATTTTTTTTACTTCGCCAGTTGCTTCTATAATTCCTGTAAACATATTTTTATATTTTTTTTTAGCAGAAAGAGTCATTTTCTGTATAACGCTCAGTCCCGCTGTCCGCACTCGCTTTTTTTTCAAATTTCCCATTCTAATGCCTCGGAAAATTTTAAAAAAAGAGCTCAAACAAATGCTTCCATCGGGGCTATAAACACGCTCTTAATTCTTTAGAAAATAACAAATTTATTCTGCAAATATTTTCCTAAATTTGTACAAACTATTTCAAACTTCAAAGATAATTAAAAATGAGTTCTAAACACCACAAAATTAAGGTAGGAATTTCAGTTGGAGATTTTAACGGCATAGGCGTGGAGATAATCCTCAAAGCTCTAAATGATAAAAATATCACAGATTTTTTTACTCCAGTCATTTTCGGCTCTGGAAAACTATTTTCTTACCAAAAAAACGTGTTTAAAATTCAGGCGAATTTTAATTACATCCAGCATCCTAAAGAAGCCGCAACAGACAAACTTAACATCGTAAACCTTTGGAAAGATAATGTAAATGTAGATTTTGGCACTCCTACAGAAGAATCTACCAAAATGGCTATAGACTCTCTAGAAGCAGCTACCAATGCTCTTATGAATGGAGACATAGATGTACTGGTTACAGCACCTATCAATAAAGACGAAATGATGAAGCAAGGCTTCAAACACGCTGGTCACACAGGATATTTTGAAGAAAAATTTAATAAAAAGGGATTAATGTTTTTGGTAACAGAAAACTTAAAAGTTGCTGTTTCCACACACCACATTCCTGTTTCTGAAATCGCAAAAAACATTTCTAAATCCAAAATTAAAGAACAAGTAAGAATTCTAAATGAATGCTTGATTCAGGATTTTTGCATTCAAAAACCTAAAATTGCAATACTAGGCCTCAATCCTCACGCTGGAGATGGTGGCGCAATAGGAAACGAAGAAATAGAAATCATAGAACCAGCCATCAAAGAATTGTTTGACGAAGGAATTCTAGCTTTCGGGCCATATCCGGCAGACAGTTTTTTCCAACCAGAAAAATACAGCAGTTTTGATGGCGTTTTGGCAATGTACCATGACCAAGGATTAGCTCCTTTCAAAACCATAGGTTACGAAGAAGGGGTAAATTACACCGCAGGTCTTCCTTTTATAAGAACCTCACCAGATCACGGCACAGCCTATGACATTGCAGGGAAAAATCTAGCAGATGCACATTCATTTTCTGAAGCTATTTTCACGGCAATTAAAATTTTTAAAAATAGAACTGAATATCAGGAGCTAACGAAAAACCCTTTAAAACCTAAGGTTTTCGCGAATGACAACGGCATAGATGAAGATTTACCAGAAGAAAATGAATAATTCTTTTGTAATTTAAAAAATTTACCTTATTTTTGCAAACCGTTTTTATGGACAAATTAAGAAACTATGAAGTAGCATTTTCCGGACTTAAAAACGGAAAACACGAGTTCAAATTTGAAGTAGAACAATCGTTCTTTGATTTATTCGAGACTGAGCAGGAGTTTACCAACGCTCATATTACTGTAGATGTGCAATTAGAAAAACACACTACATTTTTAGAATTTGATATTACCACTAGCGGAACAGTAGGTCTGGTTTGTGACATTAGCAACGAAGATTTTTCTCATCCTAATAGTAATAACATCAAAGTTTTGGTAAAATTCGGCGAAGAATATGATGATAGCAATGAAGAAGTAATTACCATCCCAACTGGTGATAGCTCTTTCAATATATCCCAAATCATTTACGAAGCAGTAGTACTTTCTATCCCAATGAAAAAAATATCGCCCAACGTAAACGAAGAAGATGAATATCACAAAATTCTAGAAAAATTCAGTCCGAAAAGCAAAGAAATAGAGGAAAAAACTGAAGCAGTAGATCCTCGTTGGGAAGTTTTAAAAAAATTAAAAGACAAAAATTAGAATTTTACAATAAAATTTAAAGAACAAGAAAATGGCACATCCTAAAAGAAGACAGTCATCTACAAGAAGAGATAAAAGAAGAACACACTACAAAGCTGTGGCTCCTCAATTAGCGAAAGATGCAACTACTGGCGAATTACACCTTTACCACAGAGCGCACTGGCACGAAGGTAAACTTTACTACAGAGGTAAAGTAGTACTAGAAAAAGAAGTAGCTTCTACTGAAGAATAATTAGAAAAAGCACATCGTTTTTTCTTTTCGATAAAAAAACCATTCGATTTTTATAAAAAATTGAATGGTTTTTTGTTGTAATATTACTATATTTGAGCCGTATAAAAATTATAATTATATATGGATTCTAAAGAATTACTAAATCTAATAAGATTTGTAGCCAAAGCAGGTGTTTCTGAAGTGAAATACAAAACAAAAGACTTTGAAATAAATATCAAAACTCCACTAGCTGGTAGTGAAGCTCCTATAAGTTTTGCACCTCAACCTGTAGCTTACCAAGCGCCTGTAGCCACACCTGTAGCTTCCGCACCCGCTACTGCACCAGCAGCAGAGGCCAAAGCAGACTCTTCTACAGATGAAAGCAAATATGTTACCATTAAATCTCCAATGATAGGAACTTTCTACAGAAAGCCTTCTCCAGACAAAGACTTATTTGTAAATGTAGGAAGTGAGGTTAAAAACGACACTGTAGTTTGTGTAATAGAAGCAATGAAATTATTCAACCAAATAGAAGCTGAAGTTTCTGGTAAAATTGTTAAAATTTTAGTAGATGACGCTTCTCCTGTTGAGTATGACCAACCTTTATTCTTAGTAGATCCATCTTAAGCAATTTTAGATTAAAGATTATAAATTTTAAATGGAGTTTTTTCATTTAAAATAATTTAAAATTCAAAATTTATAATTTAAAATTCGAAAAAGATGTTCAAAAAAATATTAATTGCCAATAGAGGCGAAATTGCTATGAGAATTCTCCGTACCTGCAAAGAAATGGGGATAAAAACCGTAGCAGTATATTCTACCGCAGACAAAGATAGTTTGCATGTAAGATTTGCAGACGAAGCGGTATGTATAGGCCCGCCTATGAGTAAAGATTCTTACTTAAGAATTACCAATATTATAGCTGCCGCAGAAATTACCAATGCAGATGCTATACATCCGGGATATGGATTTTTGTCAGAGAATGCTAACTTTTCTAGAATTTGCCAAAAAAATAGCATCAAATTCATTGGAGCAACTCCAGAACAAATAGAAAAAATGGGAGATAAAGCTACTGCAAAAGCTACCATGAAAGCAGCTGGTGTACCTTGCATCCCTGGTTCTGAAGGTCTTATCGCTTCTTATGAAGTAGCGGCAAAAACCGCTGAGGAAATTGGCTACCCTGTAATGATAAAAGCTACCGCAGGTGGTGGTGGTAAAGGTATGCGTGCTGTTTGGAAAGCAGAAGACCTAAAAGACCATTGGGATTCTGCCATTCAAGAAGCTGTAGCTGCATTCGGGAATGGAGGTATGTATATGGAAAAACTAATTGAAGAACCTAGACATATCGAAATACAAATTGCTGGCGATCAATACGGTAAAGCTTGCCACCTTTCTGAAAGAGATTGCTCTGTACAAAGAAGAAATCAAAAACTAACAGAAGAAACTCCTTCTCCTTTTATGACGGAGGAACTAAGACATAAAATGGGAGAAGCTGCTGTAAAAGCAGCAGAATCTATAGGTTATGAAGGCGTTGGCACCATAGAATTTTTGGTAGATAAACATAGAAATTTCTATTTTATGGAAATGAATACCAGAATTCAAGTGGAGCATCCTATTACAGAACAAGTAGTAGATTTTGACCTCATCAGAGAGCAAATTTTACTCGCTTCTGGTCAGCCCATTTCAGGGAAAAATTATCTTCCGAAATTACATTCTATCGAATGTAGAATAAATGCAGAAGATCCTTATAATGATTTCCGACCTAGCCCAGGGAAAATTACAGAACTTAATATTCCAGGGGGTCATGGTGTAAGAGTAGATACCCATGTTTATAAAGGTTACACCATTCCTTCTAATTATGATTCTATGATTGCCAAATTGATTACTACGGCACAGACCAGAGAAGAAGCCATTGCTAAAATGAAGCGTGCATTAGAAGAGTTTTATATAGAAGGCATCAAAACTACTATCCCATTCCATAGACAATTAATGGAGAATCCTGATTATCTAGCAGGAAACTATACAACTAAATTTATGGAGGATTTTGTGATGGATAAAAAATTTGAAAACATCACCTAATTCAAGTAAAAATATTTGATTATTAAAGTTGTCTTACAAAAGACAACTTTTTTTATTTCCAAATTCTTTTTTCATAAAAACATTTTCTACTTTTATCAAAAATATATCATAGTATGACCGTAAAAATCAAAAATTCAAAAGACTTTATCGATTTAGAAAACCAATATGGAGCTCATAATTATCATCCTCTGCCTGTAGTTTTAGAAAAAGGAGAAGGTGTTTTTGTTTGGGATGTAGAAGGAAAAAAATATTATGATTTTTTATCTGCTTACTCTGCAGTTAACCAAGGGCACTCTCACCCTAAGTTAGTAAATGCTCTCATAGAACAAGCTCAAAAATTGGCATTAACCTCTAGAGCTTTCTATAATTCAAAATTAGGAGAATATGAAAAAAAGATAACCTCTCTGTTTGGTTTTGATAAGGTTTTGCCCATGAATTCTGGTGCAGAAGCTGTAGAAACCGCCATTAAACTAGCCAGAAAATGGAGCTACGAAGTAAAAGGAATTAGTGATGGTTATGCAAAAATAATTGTCTGCGAAAATAATTTTCATGGAAGAACTACCACCATAGTATCTTTTTCTAATGATAAAGATGCCAATAATAATTTCGGGCCTTTCACACCAGGTTTTATCAGAATTCCTTACAATGATATAGAATCTTTAGAAAAAATTTTAGAAGACGAAGCTCAGCATATTGCTGCATTTATGGTAGAGCCAATACAAGGCGAAGCTGGCGTATATGTTCCCAATGAAGGTTTCCTAAAAAAAGCTTCGGAGCTTTGCAAAAAATACAATGTGCTTTTTGTTGCAGACGAGGTACAAACAGGAATAGCAAGAACAGGTAAATTAATTGCCTGCCATCACGAAGACGTACAACCAGACATACTTATTCTAGGGAAAGCACTTTCTGGAGGCATGTATCCTGTCTCTGCGGTTTTGGCAAACAATGAGATTATGAATGTTATCCATCCTGGGCAGCACGGCTCTACTTTTGGTGGTAATCCTTTGGCTTGTGCAGTTGCTATGGCAGCATTGGATGTAGTTATAGACGAAAATTTATCTGAAAGAGCCGAAAAACTAGGAATAATTTTCAGAAATGAAATCAATAAAATAATTGAAAAAACAGATTTAATCTATAAAGTGAGAGGCAAAGGATTATTAAATGCTATCTTGGTAAATGATTCACCAGAAAGCTCTACCGCCTGGAATATCTGTTTAAAATTAGCTGAAAACGGTCTATTAGCAAAACCAACACACGGAAACATTATAAGACTAGCACCGCCATTGGTCATTACAGAAGAACAATTAATAGAGTGTGTTTCTATTATTGAAAAAACAATTTTAGAATTTAAAAAATAATTTATAATAAAGATTCATAGATTTTATAATATTCCTGAGCCATTTTTTCTATTGAAAAAACTTGAGCTCGGGATTTTAACCTTTGAGTAATTTTTTCAGAATTTTGACTAAATTCATTCATACCTTTTTTAAATACATCAGCCATATCTTGAGGCTCAAAATTTTCAAAATAGAAAGCTGCGTCACCACCTATCTCTGGCAAAGAGGTAAGATTACTTAAAAAAACAGGCTTTCCAAAATTCATGGCTTCAATTGGGGGAATCCCAAATCCCTCCGCTAAAGAAGGATGGCACATAGCAGAACAATGATTAAGCAACCATAATTTTTCGTTTTCCGTTATATTTTTAAAAACATGAACTCTTTTTTCCAAATTATTTTCTTTCATATAGTGAAGAATTTTTTCTTCATAATCACTTTTTACATCAGAAGTTACTAAAACCAAGTCATCATCTACAAACGGTAACATTTGTAAAAGAGAAAGCTGATTTTTTTTAGGAAACATTACACCAATATTGAAAATAAATTTCTTTCCTTTTAAAAACTTAAATTTCTCTATTTCTTTTACCCCATCATTTTCATAAAAATTGACTCCATTATAAACCACTTTTATTTGAGGCTCTTTTTTAAAAGAGAAAAGATGCTTATTCTCAACAAAATCTTTTTTAACAAACTCTGAAATACAAACAATTACATCTGCATTTCTGATATTATTATTTACAATATTTCTTAACTTATTCTTCTTTGACTGATTAAAATCTTCGTACAAAAAATTCAAATCGTGAAGAGTAACTATCTTTTTTTGATTTTTTGATTTCTTATGAAAATATGATGATAATTGATGTGCCACATGGATTACTTTGTACTCTCTCTGAAAAGGAGCAAAAAATTTATGCAGGCTATTCCATTTTTCAATTTTTGAAGAGGGAATTAACCTATTTAGTACTTTTTCTGGTCCGTAAACTGAAACATTCACTTTATCTTTAAGACCTATAGCCAAATTTCTGAATACAGTTGCAATTCCAGAATTTGGATACCTCAATCTTTCTAGGTCTATAAGTATTTTATTTTCCATGCTCTATTTTAACATTTGTCTCATTTATCATTACAAAATAAATAATCATAATAATTACAATATTATAATAATAATTACCAAATGCTTGTTTAGCAAAGATAAATGAAAACAATAATACTAGTGATACATATTTCAATAATTTAAAAATATTAATGTCCGAATTTTTAAAAAACTGAAAGAAAAAAACTCCAGAAACGACTAGTGAAATAACCGTAAAAAAACTAGATGTATCTATACCTGTCCTATAAATAAGCCCTGGAAAAGATAATGATTCATATCTAGGATTGCTATTATTAAAATATTCTATAGAATAAAATAAAGCATTTGGACTACTAAACCAAAAAGAGGAAAAGCTTATTAATAATGTCAAAGCAAAAACTAACAGATATGCACTTAATTTTTTTGGTTGAAACCCTTCTTTTTTGAAATAAAAAATAAAAAAGAGCGGAACTATAAAAAAATTGTATAATTTCAAAGAAGCTAATAATGCAAGAAATATAAAACTTAAAAAATATTTTCTGTTATTTAAAGCCAAAAACATCACTATAAAAATGGGCAATGCAAGTAAATCAATCCACGAATATTTTATCATATAAAATGTAAATGGATTGGTGAACACTAATAACAAAATTGCTAAAAAATTAAAGCTTTTGAATTTTTTTGAAAAGAAAAAAGTAATAATCGAAGTAAACAATGCATAAAATATATATGCAAGTCTAAAATCACCAAAAAGATATTGAAATGGTAAAGTAAGATATAGACTCAAAGGCCATTATACCAATTTCACTGGTTGTTTCTGATATGCATAATCAAATTCTCCGTTATAAATATCTGGGTAAATGTGCTGATAAGGATCTTTCCTTGAATGTAATAATTGATTAGAATTTTTAATAATTTTAAATAAATCTATATGAGGCTCAGGAAATAACACTGGTATAAAAAAGGTAAAGTCACAAAAAAAACACCGGAAAAATATAATAGTATCTGAGAACATTACTTCTATACTTTTTTACAAAAAATAAAGTAATCAACAGTAAAGAATAAATAATAAAAACTATTTTAAAATCAATACCCACAGTTTCCTTAATTCCTTTGAAAAGCAAACTTTCTTTATTTACTTTACCTATTGTAAAGAAAAAAACATTAATCATTACCGAAAAAAATCAATATTTTAGATTTTTTTTGAGTCCAATTATTTAAAAAATTTTCTTTTGAAAAATAAATAATCACACCAATAAAAAAAAGGAAAAAGGGCATCAATCCCGCTCTAGAATTGGCTCCTAATGAACTGCCGGCTATTAAATAATTCAACAGAATATATCCTCCAATAAAACTAATAGAAATTATAGAATTAACCTTCTCAAAAAACTTAACCCCTTTCATAATCATCATCTACTCTCACAATATCATCCTCTCTAAAAAATGTACTTGTTTGAACTTCTATCAAAACCAAAACTTCTTCTCCTATATTTTGTATTCTGTGCTTTGCAGAAAGTGGTCTTAATGCTGTCTCTCTATATTTATAAATTTTATCTACACCATCTAAAATAATTTTAGCAGTTCCTTGCACTATAGTCCATGCTTCTTGCCTCTTGTAGTGGTATTGATAAGAGAGTCTTTGCCCAGGCAAAACCTCTATTCATTTTAACTTAAAATTAGGTTCATCTGCCAGCACGTAGTATTTTCCCCAAGGTCTTACTCCAATTTCTAACATAATTTTACATTTTTTATCAATGCAAAATTATAAAATTAAGATTACATAAGTCTAAATATTATTTATCCCTCAAAAATTCCGTAAATTTGCCACTTAAAATTTCACATAAAATGAGTAAAG
>ERZ650302.1595-NODE-1595-length-12576-cov-21.166440_pt1 | contig 12576 bp, 14 predicted proteins | sample MGYA00376238_ERZ650302 | MGnify/ENA primary metagenome ERZ650302 (study PRJEB26733, sample SAMN07839298) | wastewater metagenome | biome: urban; feature: wastewater treatment plant; material: waste water | place: USA: North Carolina | collected 2016-04-28 ... | reverse complement strand
TGGCGCAGGCAGCGGATCAGGTCTTTGCGCAGCTCACCGCGCGGCGTGGCGTAGATAGTGGCGTAAATGGTTTCGTGTGACACGTGATAGTTTGGATCGTCAGGATAGCGTTCACGCAGTCTGCCTTGAATCTGTTGTGGCGACCAGCCTTGACGCAGCAGGTCGGTGACGACGATGAAGACTGCCGAGTGGGCTTGCAGCTTGCGAGGGCGTCGAGGCTGGCGCAGCCGCTGCCTGGCCTGACGACCAGCGGCGGCGGCATCGTAAGGGACGGTGGCCACGGCGATGGTGTTGCGGCGAATCTCGCGGCTGATTGAGCTGGGCGCGCGTCGCAACACGGCGGCGATGTGCCGCAGGCTAAGCCCCTGGTGAGTCATCTGCATGATGCAGGCGCGTTCTTCTGCGCAAAGCTGGTGGTAGTGTGAGTCCATGGCGACACCTTAGCAGAGTGTTGCACTTGGTTCTTGAGACGGTCCCCCAATAAATAAACACATAAAGAAAAGATAGTGCGCAGCCACAAGGGCAGATTAAAAGCCATTTTTGATCTGCCCTTTTCAATATAACAAGAACCAAGTCAAACTTGAACCCACACCACAAAAATCTGTTAGCCATTAAAGTATTTTAAATAGCCAAGACACCATAATTAGCAAATAAAAAAGGAAATCACATGGCTTTTTGCTTTGTTATCCAGCCATTTGACTCAGCAAAGTTTGATAAAAGATTTAATGACATTTATAGACCAGCAATTGAGGCGGCCGGATTGGAAGCATACCGAGTTGATCAAGACCCTGGCGTCCAAGTACCTATCGAATCAATTGAGCAAGGAATTCGAAAGGCAACGGTTTGTCTTGCCGATATTACAGAAGACAATCCTAATGTTTGGTATGAGCTTGGTTTTACATTTGCAGCAAACAAACCGGTAGTCATGGTTTGTTCAGAAGAAAGACCTGGAAACAAATATCCATTTGATATTCAACACCGAAGCATCATCCCATACATGGCCGACGCCCCAAGTGATTTTGAAAAGCTACGCACAAACCTAACCGCAAAAATTGCAGCCATTATCAAACAAGATGCCCTATTAGATAGAATAGCTGAGGAAAGCCCAATCGCCCCTGTTCACGGCCTTTCCTCCCCAGAAATCATGGTACTCGCTGCAATTGCAGGAGACATCTCTTTTCCTGGTCAATCAACAACTATGTACAATGCTAAACATGCAGCAGAGCGCGCAGGAATTACAGGAATGGGATTTAATCTTGCGATTCGGCGGCTACTGCAAAAAAGCTTCGTTCAAACCAAAGAGATCTATGATGACCACGCCCAAGAAACATACACAGGCCTATCAATTGCCGAATTGGGATGGAACTGGATTGACACTAATGAATCAAATTTCATCTTAATCACTCGCCCTCCGGCAAAGAGCGTTATAAATGATCTTCCATTTTAAGTGATAAACATGAAAGCGTGACTCACTTGTAATAACCAGGGCAATAGCACCTCTTTTTTCGCATATACTATCCGCGTACCCGCTCTGCTCACGCATCGGGCTGAAGTCCCACTACCGCGAAATTAGCTAAAAATCATACACCGCGCAACCTTCCCTTACGGTAGAATGGCGCACGCAACCATTTGATCAGTATGTAAAAATGACAAAAAAACCGCCCCTCTCAGTACTCCAGTTCAATCTATAAAATTCACACCCTCATCACGTCCGTGGACTTTATTGCCCGACATCGACAGGCTGCTCGCGACTTTACCCGCCGCGCCGTTTTCACCTTCGAGCGCGTCGTTGGCGTCTTGCTCGTCAATCTGATGCGCTCGCTGCAAGTCGAGCTTGATCAGTTCTTCTCCCGGATTTCCTTGCCCTTGGGCCGTCGCGCTCATGACGACGCTTTCCGCATGGCGCGCAAGAAGTTGCGTTGGCAAGCCTTTGTTGAACTTAACCAGGCGGTTCTGGCAGACCTCCATCCCGCGCCAGATTGGCATGGCTTGCGTGTGGTTGCCTGCGATGGCACCACACTTTATCTGCCCACCACACACCCTGACACCATCAGCAGCGGCCCAGATGGATTCAACTGCTACCACTCGCAGGACGGCATCTACAGTCTGGCTCGCGCCAGCGCCTTGTGTGAAACCAGCTCAGGCCTGATTCTGCACGCCAGTCTGGCTGCCGACACCCGTGATGAACGCAGCATGTTGGTCGAACAGTTTGAGCATCTGCGCCCCAACGATTTGTTGGTGTTGGATCGCGGGTATCCGGCTTATTGGCTGTTTGCCTTGTTGCTGGCGCGCCAGCAACATTTCTGCATTCGTCTGCCACAGAGTTTTTCGCCACAAATTCAGGCTTTTGTGGCATCTGGTCAGGTTTGTGCTGTCATCAAGATGCAGCCTGGCCACGGGCAGCGCCAGGATTTTGTCCAGCATCAGCTGCCGATGGATGCATTCTCAGTGCGCTTGGTGCGTGTTCCGCTCAAAACAGGCCAGATTGAAATTCTGGCCACGTCGCTGCTGGATGCGTCACGCTGGCCCGCTGCAGACTTTGCAGCACTGTATCAGCAACGCTGGCGCATCGAAGAGGCGTTCCGGCATCTCAAATGTCGCTTGCAACTGGAGCAGTTTGGCGGAGAGACGCCAGAGGCGATTCGCCAAGAGTTCCACGCCTCAATCTTGTTGCACAATCTGGCCATCATTGCCGCGCAGGATGTGTTGGCGGAACAAGAGCTGGATGCGGCCACGCTGGCGCCAAACCTGACTCACGCTACACATCTGGTGCGTTTGTATCTGCCGCAGTTGCTGGAAGACCCGACATCAATCGACAGGATTGGGCCAGCCTTGTTTGCTGGAATTGCTGGGCAGATCAGCAAACGACGGCCTGGCAAGCCCGCACCGCCACGTAAGCCAAACCGGAAGAAACCACGCCGTCACCGGGCTTATAAATGATCGCAGGGTTATGCGGGGTGGCTATTTTCGCGGCAGTGACAAGCCTTCTAGTGGAATGAGTCCAATATATTTTTTGCTTTTAGAGGCGTTGCGTCTGAAGAACAAACTATTACACGAGAAGTTGTGCCATGTTTTAACTAATCCTCTTGAAGTTATGCGTAACCTAGAGGAAATCTCTGCGCTAAATTGGATTCGGGAGCACAAGCTAGGAAAATTCCTGGCAACAGAAGAAGCTCAGTGCATATTTTTTATTTCAAATTCACTTAGGGTTGGGGTGGCTGGTGAGTCATCAGAAGACATTCTCTTTCTAAATCATCACCTACATGGATTTGGCCCAATGAAGAAGAGTGTAACTTATATGAGCGCGGTCAGCATGGTGATGAAAAATTATGTCGAATATAGGAGAAGCGATGCAATGTCTAGTAGGCTTGAGCTTGCTAGACAACTGCTTGAAGTCAAACAAAAACAAAAATGGGTTGAGCTTGTAAAAAACTCAGGTGCACGTAAAGTTTTAGAGGCTATGTACATAAAACTTGTTGCCTGTGAGCAGATAATTGGCTTGGAGTCAGAGTTTATTGATCAACTTAGATCGCTTGTGTACTTTATGGCGGAATTATTTGAAGAAATTTGTTGCCACGGGACGATTGAAGATGATATAGAATCATTTTTTTGCATAAGAGATTTGGCAAGATTGCTCATATTCGAGTTCTGCTGGGAGGAGTCGCGAGGCAATGCTTTTCTTTTGCAAATCAAAGACGACAGAAGCTTTGCTTCAAAGTTTGTATTCTTTTCGTGGTGCAATGAGTTACATAACAGATCTGCTGAAATTTTATTAAAATCATTTTCCCCGCATTTTTTCGCAGCTAGAGATTTTTGCATGTTAAATCACATGTTGACTGATGTGTTTTTTCATGCCGATAAAATCTCTTGTGATGTGTTAAGCAGTTGGATGGATGATTTTGCCTTGCATGCAAAAAACAATCCGCGTTCAATAGTAATTGACCCTGTAATTCTGGGGGTTGTGAAGTTCTTACACAAAGAAAAAAGCATTCCAAGATGGCTTAATTTTTATGGGCTGCAATATTTAATCCCGCATTTAAAAAAATCTATTAAAGACGGCTGTGAGGTAAGTTGCAAGCTAGAAGCTTTCCTACAAGATTTCGAAAGAAAAAATAGCGCGAGGCAAATTCTCCAGAGAAAATATAAGTACACTCGCACTGTAAAATCAAGAAACCCATCACGCAAAGGTTTTGGTTTTAAAAGCCAGGTAAGCTCATAATATATTTATGAGCAAACAACCACAGTGAACCTTCCCCACCCCACGCACTCCAACCCCCACGCCCCGCCACCCAATCGGCGGGGCGTTTTCCCTTCGACTTTCCCCAGGAGCCCACCATGCGTCGCACTCTCCCTGCCTCCTTCGCCCTGGCCGCTTTGCTGGCCTTGTCCGTTACCGGCTGCGCGGTCAGCCGTGATCAGTCCACCGTCGGCCAGTATGTGGACGACACCGGCATCACCGCGCGGGTGAAGGCGCGGTTTGCCGAGGATGCGACGGTGAGCGCGGTGGCGATTCGGGTGGAGACTTTGCGCGGGGTGGTGCAGTTGTCCGGGTTTGCCCGCAGCGCGGCCGAGCGGGTGCGGGCCGAGGCTTTGGCGCGGGCGACGCCGGGGGTGGCTGGGGTGCGCAATGATATTGTGGTGCAGCCGTAAAACAGCGCGCAAAACATTGAAAAATAAGATGATTGCGCTGCCGTCTTTGCGGGGGTGGCGATTGTCTCAGTGTATGGTTAACCGTCGCTCATCACACTCAGCGCAGCGGTGCTGGTCAGGTGCGCGGCCGCAGGCAGAGCAACCAGGCCACGCGACGCTGCGCTGGGTTTTGTGAGCGGCGCTTAGCGCTGGGCGTGGTTGGCCCTGGCCAGTTGCGGTTCGGGCAGCCTGATCAGCCAGGCGCTCAGGGTGAGGCCGATCACGGCCAGCAGCAGTTGCAGCCAGGGTTGGCCTTGCATCAGCAAGAGCGACAGGCCAATCGAGCATGCCATGCTGGCGAGGGCAATCCATTTTACCCGGCGCGGCACGGCGCGTTCGCGCTGCCAGGTGTCGATCATCGGGCCAAACAGGCGGTGGCGGAGCAGCCAGCCGTATATGCGCGGCGATGAGCGGGCAAAGCAGGCGGCGGCCAGCAGCACAAACGGCGTGGTGGGCAGCACTGGCAAAAAGATGCCGATGATCCCGGCCAGCAGGGCCAGCACGCCGGCGATGGCAAACAGGGCGCGCAGCCAGGGGCGGGGATGGTGCAGGGCGGGCAGTGGGGGCGGATTCATGCGGCGCTCTGGGCGGTGAAGGTGAGCGCCACCGAGTTGATGCAGTAGCGTTCGCCGGTAGGCGGTGGGCCGTCGTCGAATACATGGCCCAGGTGGGCGTCGCACTGGCCGCAGCGCACTTCGGTGCGGATCATGCCGTGGCTGCGGTCGCGCAGGCGGCGGATGCCGGCGCCGGGGGCTTCTTGCCAGAAGCTGGGCCAGCCGCAGCCGGCGTCGAATTTGACGTCAGCGTCAAACAGATGGGCGCCGCAGCAGACGCAGTGATATTGGCCGGGCTCGCTGCGGCGGTAGTGTTCGCCGCTGAACGGGTATTCGGTGCCGCCCTGGCGAGTCACGCGAAATTGTTCTGGCGTCAGCCGCGCGCGCCATTGCGCCTCGCTCAGGCGGGAGAGGTCGTCAGTCATGTGGGCTCCAGAAAAAAGCGGTTTTATTGATCTTTATCATAGCGGATAATGTTGAATCTTAGGTTTGCCCTGGTGTTGCTGCGCGCCTCACCGGCTCGTGGCGGGGCAGATTTTGCTGTGATGATGCGCCGCCGGCCAAGTTCCCGGTGTGTGCGCCAGGCGCCGCGCCGCGCTGCTGGGCGAGCTGGGCAGGTGTGGTGCACGGCGTTTAAGCGCGGCTTGCAGCACTCAGCGCAGCGAGGCTGAGGATGGTCTTGCCCCACAGTCAACCCGATAAAAATCAAAGTGCTGGCTTCTCTGTCTGGCGGCAAGCGTGATTTGCCCAGCGCATTCTTGACTCAATTTTTGTTTTTTAAAGTGAATACCATGACCCATCGTCTTTCCACCATCACCACCCGCACCGGCGACGACGGCAGCACCGGCCTGGGTGACGGCAGCCGGGTGGCCAAGGATTGCCCGCGCGTGCGCTTGCTGGGCGAGGTTGACGAACTCAATAGCCATCTGGGTGTATTGCTGTGCGAGCCCTTGCCAGACGCGGCGCGCGCAGCGCTGGTGGATACTCAGCATGATTTGTTTGATCTGGGCGGCGAAATTGCCGTGCCGGGGTATCAGGTAATTGGCGAGATTCAGGTGTTGCGCCTGGAGAGCTGGCTGGCCACGCTGAACGCGGATTTGCCGCCTTTGCGCGAGTTTATTTTGCCGGGCGGTTGTCGGGCGGCGGCCTTGGCCCATGTGGGGCGGGCGGTGGCGCGTCGGGCCGAGCGGCAGGCGGTCACGCTGGCGCGCGAGGATATCGTGTCGCCGCATGTACTGCATTACCTGAACCGTTTGTCGGATGTGCTGTTTGTGCTGGCGCGGCATTTGAATGTGGCGGCTGGCGCAGCGGATGTATTGTGGCGGCATCCTGGCGGGCGTTGAGCGTGTTTAGCGCCGCTTGGCGTTGTGGTGTGACCTTGCCGTGTCTGCACGCGCCTAGCAGGACCGCTACGTGGGGTTTTGTGAGCGGCGCTTAATCTTCTTCGTCGCTGTCTTCCCCCGCCTCGCCGGCAAACAAACCTTGGGCGCGGATCATCGCCTTGAAGGTTTTCATCACCGGGCGGGATAGCGTGGTTTCCGCCAGCACACGGCGTTCGTACACCGTCTGGCGCAGTGCTTCGTCCATGCCGGCGCGGGCCTGGGCAATCAGCGCGTGTTCGGCCTGGCCAAAGCGCTGGCCGGGGCGGCCAAGCAAGGCGTCGTACAGCCAGGCCATGATGTGTTTTTCCCGCTCGGCCATTTTGCATTTGCCGTCGAGGATTTTCAGCATCACCGTGGTGGCGCAGTCCACATCGCTGGCGCTCAGCGGGGCGGCAGCAGCCCAGGCGGCGACGTCGGCGCGGGTGTTCATGCCAGCGCTGCGCCGGCGTCCAGCAGCGCGGCAAAGCCGCCGTCCACGCTGTACACCCGGTTAAAACGAAAATCCGCCAGCATCTGCGCGTATTCCTGGCTGCTGTTGCCGTGATAGCAATACACCAGCACCGGGACGTCTTTGTTCAGCCGCTTGCTCCACGCCGGGATGCGATCCATGGCCAGGTTGGCGGCCTTGGCCAGGTGGCCGGCTTGATAGGCCGCGCTGTCGCGCACATCAAACACCGTGGCGTCGTCCTGCGCCAGCAAGGTCAGCGCCTCGCTGGCAGAAATGCGCAGCCAGCTCATGCGCCGTCTCCCGTCAATGCCGCTTGCAGCAGCGGGGTGACTTGCGCCAGCCAGGCGTCGATGCGTTCATCGGTGAGCATGCCTTGCGTGCGCTGGTCGATAATCAGCCCCAAAAAGCGGCCATCAACCTCGGCGGCGGAATAATCATAGCGGTAGCCATCCAGCGGCCAGTCGCCCACCACCTCAGCGCCCCAGGCGCGAAATTTATCCACCAGCGGCCGCAGCGAGCTGGCAAAGCGGTCGGCGTAGCGCTCTTGCGCGCCCAGGCCAAAAAAGGCAATGCGCTTGCCGCTGAAATCCGCCTCGGCCGGCCCTTGGGCAAAAAACTCTTCCCAGTTGGGCTCAAAACAGCCCACGCTCTTGCCTGGCAAGTCGCCCTCGCCATAGCTGGGCGTGCCCAGAATCAGCGCGTCGTAGCGCAGCAAGTCGGCCAGGGTGACGCGGTTGACGTTGACGGGTTTGTCGCACAGCGCTTCGCCGAGTTTTTTATGGATTTTTTTCGCCACCAGCCGGGTGGTGCCGGTTTCCGAACCAAAAAACATCCCGATCTTGTTCATGTGGGGTCTGCTCCATCCTGATGTCTGTCAGGGCGACCACATGCAGGGATGGTGCCAGCGTGCATATGATTGATGATGCTGGAAAATTTTTTCTAGAGAGCACCGAATGTCAAGAAACCCACACTCAGCGGAATGGAAAATGTCATGGGTGTGAAAAAGCACACAGACACGACACAGGCCGGTTTGCATTTAGCGTTGCTCACAAAACCCAGCGCAGCGGTCTTGGCCAGGCGTGTGACCGCAGGCAGTACAAGCAGTACGGCAAGATCACACCACAACGCCAGGGGGTTTTGTGAGCGGCTCTTATCGGATCAGGGGGTCAGGTTTCACTTCGCTTGATGCACCAGTGGTCAGAGAGAGCGGACATGGGCGCAAACTGGCGTCGGGTATCTGTGACGATAAGCAGAGGGGGGAATCGCTTTCGCCAGCCTCAGGCCTTGCGTGGCATTGGCTATTCTGCCTGCGGGTAAACCGCAGGCAAAAAAATCACATATTAGCGTTGCGGGGCGCGGAAGCTGTCGTGGCAGCTCTTACAGGTGTTGGCCAGGGTGGCGTATTTGGCGCGGATGTCCTTGATGTCGCCGGCCTGGGCGCTGGCAGCCAGCGCATCCACGGCGACGATCATGCCTTGTTGTTCTTTCTTGAAGGCGTCGGGCTGGCTCCAGATTTCTGGTTTGGCGCGGCTTTTGCCCACGGCGGTGCCGGGCACAAACAGCGGCCAGGGTTCGCGCGCCAGCATTTGCAGGGTTTTGGCCTGTTCGGCAAAGGCGTCCTTGCGATAGGGGTCGCGCTCGCGCACCACGGTGCCCATCGGCTCGAAGGTGCGCAGCATTTTCTTGAAGGCGGCAACGCGGGCTTCGGCGGTGGCGGCCGGGTCGGCAGCGTGGCTGAGGGCGGGGGCAGCCAGGGCGGCCACGGTGAGGATCAGGGACAACAGCTTGTTCATGGTTGGGGTCGGTTCCAGGCAAAAATCAAAAATAATCAGCTCAGCAGCAGGCGCAGTGCAGCAATCAGGCCGGCGGCGACGCCGCCCACCAGCGCGCCATTCACGCGGATCCATTGCAGCTCTTCGCCCACGCGCGATTCGATCTGCGCCACCAATTGAGCGTCGGGTAAGCGCTCGGGCGACAGGCTCAGCCGCACGGTGTCGCCAATCAGCGCGTGATTTTGTTCGACAAAATGGTGAATCACCTGCTTGCACCAGCCGTCCAGCTTGTCGCGCAGGGCGGCGTCGGCGGCCAGGCCTGCCAGCGCGTCGTCAATCAGATTGGCCAACAGGGTGTTGAGTTCCGAATGGCGGGCGCGCCATTGGCGTTGCACGCCGCTGCGCACGCTAAACAGCAGGCTGGCCACCAGCGGCGTGGTGTCCAGGCTGTGCAGCCATTGGCGCTGACTGGCGGCCAGGGCGGCGGTCAGCGCCGGGTCGCCGGCGCGCAGGCGCTCGGCCAGCCGGGTGAGCAGTTGCTCCAGCCGCTGGCGCAGCGGGTGCTCGGGCTCGGCGCGCAGCCGGGTGAGTTCTTCACGCAGCCAGCCGACGATGCGGGCGGTGAGCAGGTCGAGTTTTTCTTCGTCGTTATCGCCTTGCAGCTGGGTTTTGCCCAGCCAGGTCTTGGCCTTGCGCCACCAGTTGTCTTCTTCGTAGTCGCGCAGCGCTTCCAGCGCCAGCCGGGCGGTGGACTCCCTGAAGCTTTGCGAGGCCAGCGCCTGGTCCAGCAGCCGCACCAGGGTTTCCCACACGGCGGCGCGGCCGTCGTGCTCCAGTGCGTGCGCCAACAGCCGGCCCAGCGGCTGTGCCCAGTCCGCGTCGGCCAGGCGGGCGCGCAATTGGGTGTCGATAAAGCCGGCCAGGGCGGGCGAATCCAGCTGTTCGGTCAGCCGCAGCGCCAGCCGGCGGGCAATGCGCAGCGCGCGTTGGCGGTGGCGCGGTTGATTCAGCAGGGCCAGCAGCGCATCGGCCAGCTGCACCGAGGCCAGCCGTTCACGAATGGCCGCCGGCGACAGCCATTGGGTTTGCACCATCTCGACAATGCCGGCGGTGATGCGCGCGCGGCTGTTGACCACAATATTGGTGTGCCGCGACAGCCAGGGAATGGGGATGCGGTGAAACAGCGCCGACACGGCAAACCAGTCGGCCAGGCCGCCGACGGTGGCGCCTTCGGCCGCGTGGCGGGCAATTTGCCAGGCCGGGTGCGTCAGCCAGCCGGCGGCGTGCAGCGCTTCCAGCGCCAGCAGGCTGCCGGCGGCCAGGCTGAGCGAGACGCCGCCGCGATGGCGGGCCAGCCAGTCAGCCAATGGGGCGGCGGAGGGCGAAGACATGGCCGGGCTCAGCGCAGGATGTCCACCGCACGGTGGATCAGCCAGTGGGCAATGCTGGCCTGGCTGGGCAGCTCGGGCAGCGCGTCCAGGTCAAACCAGCAGGCGGATTCGATTTCGCCGGGCTGCGGGGTGATGTCGCCGTCCACGTAATCGGCAATAAAGGCCAGCATCAGCGAATGCGGAAACGGCCAGCCCTGCGAGCCGACATAGCGCAGATTGTCGATGCGCACGCCGACTTCTTCCTGCACTTCGCGGTGCACGCAGGCTTCCAGCGTTTCGCCCGGCTCGACAAAACCGGCCAGCGCGCTATACACCCCCGGCGGAAAATGCGGCGAGCGCGCCAGCAGCAGCTGGCGGCCGCGCACCACCAGCGCCATCATCGCCGGGGAGAGTTTCGGGTAGGCCAGCAGGCCGCAGCTGGGGCAGACCTTGCCATGGTCGTGGCCGTGGTCGTGCAAGGGGGTGGCGCAGGCCGAGCAATAGCGGTGGCTGCGGTCAAACTGGCGCAGCATGCTGGCGCGCGCCAACAGCGGCGCCCAGTCTGGTGGGGTTTGCCCGGCCAGCGCGGCGCGCAGGCTGGTTTCGCGCCAGTCGGCCGGCGGCGCGCCCACCAGCTCGCCGACATAACACGGCGCGCCGTCCAGCTCACCCAGATGACGCAAGCTGGTCAGCGCCGCCTCGCCCACGCGCGGCAGGCCGCCATGCGCGGGCAGGCACAGGCGCTGGTCGCGCCAGATCACACAGACATCGCCCGGCTGGGCCGGGCGGGTGGGGCTGGTAATGTCAAAGGGCATCGGGCAGGGCGGCAGAAAGCAAAACCCGCAGTGTACACCGCTCAGGGCGGATCAGCGCAGCAAGGCGGTCTGGCGCATGATTTCGTGATCCAGTTGCGCCACCAGCGGCGGCGGCGGATTCAGGAATTCACAGCCATAGTGCCAGGCCGGACGCGGCGGCGGCCGGTGGGCACGATTGCACACCAGCAGATCCACCCGATGACAGCCGTCGTCCAGCATCAACTGGCAATCGTCCAGCCGGGTGCCGGGCGCCAGCTCGGGCTGGCTGGCATCCATGACAAAGCCGACACCACCGCTGCTAAGATCCTGCACTTGCACCTGTACACGGTGGCGGTGGCCGCGCGCATCGCTCAGCCACAGTTCCAGTTGGCAATGCAGGCTGCCGGCCCGCCCCAGCTTGAGCCGATAGTGGTCGCGCCGTTGCAGGCGCAGCACGCTGTCGGGCAAGGGCGCCTGTAGCCACAGCTGCTCACCATGGTGATGAATCGTGGGGGCCAACAGGGCAAACTGCACCTTGATTTTGCTGACCGTGCTGTCCGCCACCACCCGTGGCGCCGCCAGCAGGGCTGCCAGGCTTGTGGGATGATCCCGCAATTGCAGGCTGAGATGGTCTTCATCCAGCGCCTGCCAGCAGGCATTCAGCGCAGCGTCCTCACCATCGGGATACAAACGCACCAACGCCTGCTGCCGGACAGCCTCAGCCAGCAGGGCGCGCACCTCCAGCGGGGCGGATAGCCGGTAGGCGCGCTGATAGGCCGGATCGTCCAGTTCAAAGCGGCTGGGCGGGGTGTTTTCGTCCGAGCGGGCCATGGCCAGGGCAAACACATGGTGGCGGTGGCCGGGCGGGGTGGCGCTCAGCACCGGCAGCAGCGCACGGCCCTCGGCACACAAGGCCGGATGGGTCAGTAGTGCCTCCAGCAGGCCAGCGCTGCGCCAGGCATCGCTGCCATGGCGGTGAGCGTGATCGTCCAGCATGGCGGCCAGGGCATGGCTGTCCACCGCCGAGGCGTGCGGATCGTCCTGGTGAATTTGCAGGCGGGCAGCCCATTCCGGGGTCAGCTCCCCTACCTCGTGCAGGATGAGATCGGCGTCACTGTCTGGGTCGTGCACCAGCTTGAGCAAACAGGCCGCCAGCTTCACCCGCCCGTCATCCCAGCCGGAGGTAGACAAAGCGTGGTACAGGGTGGCACTGCAACGGCCAAGCGGGACATGCGCAAAATCATTCATGGTGAGCAGATCCTTGCTGACATATTCAGGTTGAGGGCGGCAATTTCATTACTATGGCATGTTATGGCCTGAGTATGACTGATATTTGCTGAATTGCCAGTCAGACGGCATCGGCAGGTATACTGCATGGCAACACTGTTTGCCGCACCGATACCGCTCATGACTGACACTGTCTTGCCTGCCTCTCCCGATACCTTGTACCGCCAGGCCCTGGGCCTGCTGCGCGCTGGCAATTGGCCAGCGGCCCTGCATTGCTGCCAGCAGGCCATTGAGCAGCTGCGCCAGGACGATCCACCGGATGCGCCACGGCTGGCCGCTT
>ERZ650302.1593-NODE-1593-length-12578-cov-6.566877_pt1 | contig 12578 bp, 10 predicted proteins | sample MGYA00376238_ERZ650302 | MGnify/ENA primary metagenome ERZ650302 (study PRJEB26733, sample SAMN07839298) | wastewater metagenome | biome: urban; feature: wastewater treatment plant; material: waste water | place: USA: North Carolina | collected 2016-04-28 ... | reverse complement strand
GATCTACACAGGCGAAGACACTCTTTCCCTACACGACGCTCTTCCGATCTCATTTATTGTCGAAAGAAAATCGTTCAGTTTGGATTGCTCAACGCGAAGGAAGAACGAAAGACGGTAACGATGCAACACACCAAGGGGTTTTGAAAATGTTAGGAATGGCAAATGATGAAGCCAGAATTATGGACTTTTTCAAGAAATTAAAAATTGTTCCGGTTTCTATTTCGTATGAATACGATCCAACAGATGCTTTGAAAATGCCACAATTAATTGCACTTTCTAAAGACGAAGTATATATTAAGGAGAAAAACGAAGATTTTATTACGTTGTTGAGTGGAATCATCGGACAAAAAAAACGCATTCACATTCATGTAGGCGATGTTTTAGAAAACGAATACGAAAAAATTATTGCCGAAAACGATAACAACAACAAGCAAATTCAAGCTTTGGCACAAGTAATTGACGATTCTATTTTACAATCGTATAAATTGTGGCCAACAAATTTTATTGCTTACGATATTTTATATAAAACAACTCGTTTTGAACATTTGTACAACGAAAAAGAGCGTCAATTGTTTGAAAGAAGATTAGAAATGCGAATTGATGCCGATAATGAAACTATGAAAGAAGGGTTTTTGGCCATGTACGCAAATCCGGTTGTGAATAAATTGAAATACACTGATGACATCTCATAAACCAAAAATACTTTTAATTTACACCGGTGGAACCATCGGAATGGTAAAAGATTTTGAAACAGGAGCTTTGAAAGCTTTTGATTTTAATGAGTTGTTAAGCAGAATTCCCGAATTACATTTATTAGATTGTCAAATCGAAACCATTTCGTTTGAAGTGCCTATTGATTCATCGAATATGAATATTTCCAATTGGCAAAAAATGGCCAAAATTATCGAGGAAAATTATTCAAAATTTGATGGATTTGTGGTTTTACATGGTTCTGATACTATGTCGTACAGTGCTTCTGCATTAAGCTTTATGTTGGAAGACTTAGCAAAACCAGTGATTTTCACGGGTTCGCAATTGCCTATTGGTGATTTAAGAACCGATGCTAAAGAAAATTTGATTACGGCAATTCAAGTAGCTTCGCTTCAAGAAAATAAAAAACCAGTAATTCAAGAAGTGTGTTTGTATTTCGAGTACAAATTATACAGAGGAAATCGTACTACAAAAATCAGCGCCGAACATTTTAATGCTTTTACTTCACCTAATTTTCCAGAACTAGCGGAATCTGGTGTACACTTGAAAGTAAATTATGACGTTATTCTGAAGCTAAAAGCAAATAAAAAGCTAAAAGTGCATACTGATTTTGATGATAATGTGGCAATTTTAAAGATTTTTCCAGGTATTAATCAAAAGGTTTTGACTGCTTTTTTTGCTATTCCGAATTTAAAAGGGATTGTTTTAGAAACCTATGGTTCTGGAAACGCTCCAACTGAAGATTGGTTTGTGCAGACTTTAGAGCAAGCAATTCACAATAATATTCACATTATCAACGTTACACAATGTAGCGGAGGTAGTGTTTCGATGGGGAATTATGAAACTAGTACACAGTTAAAAAATATAGGTGTTATATCAGGTAAAGATATTACCACTGAAGCTGCAATTACAAAATTGATGTATCTTTTAGGACAAAATGTATCTCATAATGTGTTTAAGACCATTTTTGAAACTGGAATCAGAGGAGAAATGTTGTAAAAATAACATATAAAATTTTTATACATGAGAATTTTTACGTTATTTAGCACCCTTAAAATCGAGTGTCGTTTCGATAGAGAGGTGGCCGAGTGGTCGAAGGCGCACGCCTGGAAAGTGTGTATACTCCACAAGGGTATCGAGGGTTCGAATCCCTTCCTCTCTGCAGAATGATATTAATTTTAAAAAATTTTATAATTATTTTATATCTTTAAACCCAATTAACTAATTAAATTTAAGAACAAAAGCGATGAAAAGATTATTTTCTATTTTAGCAATCACGGGGCTTATGACTTTTGGAAATGTTCAAGCTCAAGATTCAACTCAAGCAGCAGCTCCTGCTACAGAACAAGTAGCTGATACAACTGCTACTGAAGCAACAACTGATGAGGCTACAGCAACAACTGACGATGCTGCGGCTGCTGAAGAAGTTACTTTTACTCAATCAATGAAAAAACGTTTCATTGAAGGAGATCCAATTTGGATGTCTCCAGTATTATTGTGTTTAATTCTTGGTTTGGCTATTGCTATTGAAAGAATTATTTACTTAAATCTTTCTACTATCAATACAAAAAAATTCGTTTCTGAAGTAGAAAATGCATTAAATTCAGGTGGTATTGAAGCTGCTAAAGAAGTTGCTAAAAATACAGCTGGTCCAGTTGCATCTATTTTCTATCAAGGTTTAGAGCGTTCTTCTCATGGTTTAGAGTCTGCTGAAAAATCTATCGTTGCTTACGGTGGTGTTCAAATGGGTCAATTAGAGAAAAACGTATCTTGGGTTTCTTTATTTATTGCACTTGCACCGATGTTAGGATTCTTAGGAACAGTAATTGGTATGATTGTTGCGTTTGACCAAATTGAGTCTGCTGGATCTATGGAGCCATCATTAGTAGCTGGAGGTATTAAAGTAGCGTTATTAACAACGGTATTTGGACTTATTGTTGCGATGATTCTTCAAGTATTCTATAACTATATCACGGCTAAAATCGACTCTATCGTAAACGATATGGAAGATGCTTCTATCAGCTTAGTTGATATGTTATCAGATTATTTCAAAGAGAAATTAAACAAATAATACATTAACAAATTATTGTTATGAACGTATACAAAATTTCAAAAATTTTAGTAATCGTACTAGGTATTATTGCTTCTATATTATTCGTATCTACTTTAGGTATGGAGGTTTCTATGGACAATAATTCTTATATTGTAGATTACTTTATCTATATTTCCTATATAGCAATGGCAGTTGCTTTCTTTTCTGTAGTTTATTTCGTTTTCAAAAACTTAATTACACACAAAGAACAATTGAAAAGAGCACTTATTTCATTAGGAATTTTTGCAGCTATCATTTTAGTTGCTTTCATACTAGCAGATAGTACAGAAGTGAAATTGAAAGATGGAGGAGTTATTACTTCTACAGCTTCTAAATTAATTAGTACTAGTTTAAACACTTTTTATATTCTTGCTATTATTTCAGTTGGAGTATTGGGTTGGACTGGTTTTTCAAAAATTAAAAGATAATAAATCATGGGTAAAAAAAGAGGTGCACCGCCAGAAGTGAATGCAGGTTCTATGGCAGATATTGCATTCTTACTTTTAATTTTCTTTTTAGTTACTACCACTATTGGAGTAGATCAAGGGATTAATAGACTCTTACCTCGTTATGAAGAGAACCCACCTGTTCCGCCAATTAATGAAAGAAATATTCTAACAGTTTTAGTTAATAAAGACAATCAGTTGCTTGTTGAAGAGAAATTGGTTGACCTTAAAGACTTAAGACAAACTGCTATCGATTTTCTTGAAAATAATGGAAAAGGAGCTTGTACTTATTGTAATGGAAAAAGAGATCCAAATTCGTCAGACGGTCCTGATGATGCGGTTATTTCATTAAACAATGATGGGCAAACTACTTATGAAACTTATATTGCGGTTCAAAATGAACTAGTAGCAGCATATAATTTTTTAAGAGATAGAGAATGTAAGAAGCGTTACGGTATGACTTTTACAGAAATGGAATACATTTACAATGATCCAGCTTCTAAAGCAACCGAAGGTTTGGTTGAAGATTTAGAACCAAAAGTAAAAAAGATTCAAGAATTGTTTCCTATGAGACTTTCTGAAGCTGAGCCAAAAAAATAATAATATAATATTGAGAAAGTATGTCTAAATTTAAAAAGAAAAATACGGAGGGAACTCCTGCAATTTCAACAGCGTCTTTACCTGATATTGTATTTATGCTTTTGTTCTTCTTCATGACGGCTACAACCATGAAAGATACTGATTTAAAAATTGAAAATACATTACCTAAAGCGAATCAAACTGCAAAATTGCACAAGAAAGAGTATGTAATGTATATTTACGCTGGAAAACCAAGTGAGCGTTATAGAGCTACTCTTGGAGGTTCTGATCGTATTCAATTAGCTGATAAAATGGCTTCGCCTGCAGATATCAAAAACTTCATTATCACGGAAAGAGCACAACGTAACTCTGATGACGAGAAATATCTTACTGCTTCCCTTAAAATTGACAGAAATGTGAAGATGGGATTAGTAAGTGCAATCAAATTAGAATTGCGTAAAATAGAGCAATTAAAAGTAAATTATACTACAGCAAAAGGAAATCCTGTTGAATAGTAATTTTATTTAATATAAAAAAAGGTACGCAATTGCGTGCCTTTTTTTATTATTTTTATAAAAAAATATAATGCGATTATTAGTATCCCTTTTTTTTCTATTTTTTGTAACAATTGGATTTTCACAATCTGAAACAAAACCTGTAGTTGATTCTCTTTTTCGTGAAGATCAATTTTATGTATCTATTTCCTATAATTTTCTTCAAAATAAGCCCGACAATTTTAGTCAGTATTCTTTTTCAACAGGATTATCCGCTGGGTTTTTAAGAGATTTTCCTATTTCAGATAACAGACATTGGGCTATTGCTCCTGGTATTGGTTATTCGTTTAATGATTTAAAGCAGAATATCGATTTTTCTTCCATTTCTAATAGCACAGATACAGAAATTGTAAAAAGTAGAATTATATTACATTATGTTGATTTTCCGTTAGAACTGCGATGGCGAAATGCGACTCCAGATAGTCATAAATTTTGGAGAATTTATGGTGGTTTTATGGCAAGTTATTTAATCAATGGTAAGTTTAAATATGAGGGAAGTTTTGGTTCTGGAACTGAAAATATAAATGATTTATTAAATAAGTTTCAATACGCAACGTACTTAACTTTCGGATTTAATACATGGAATGCTTATATTCATTACGGATTAAATCCCTTTTTTGATAAAAATAAAACGACAACAGAGAACAATGTAACAACATTGAAAATTGGTTTGATTTTTTATATTTTATAACCAATACTGATATAAAAACAACTGTGGTCCAGCTCCAATTATTATTCCTGCAATAAGTTCTGGATACGTATGTGCTTTCATATATAAACGTGAAGAGGCTACTAAACCAATACTAACAATACAAAATGCCACAAGATTTATAAAAGGAAGTTGGTAATACATGCACAGACCAAAAATAAAGCACGTTAACGCACTAATTCCAATCATATGCAAACTGGCTTTGAATTTTAAAATGACGCTCGCTAAAACGATTACACTGCTTAAAAATCCGCCAAGAAAAAAGAAATACAACTCTGCAACTGTATCTCTTGAAACACTGAATTTTATCAATACAAATAATAAAACAGCTTGAACTGCAATTGGCATTTTTCTTTCGCTAATGCTGGCTTCGGTAAAAGAGGAAACAACTCCTAATGATCGAAATAAAAAATACATCGATAAAGGTAATAACAAAGTCAAAATCGTTACTTGAATTAACGTTACGATGATTTGCGAGTTATAAAAGAAAGAATTGGTAATTAAAAAGAAAAACAAAGTCCCATATAAAGACACAAATATGGGATGAAAAATATAAGAGAAAACAGGTAATATTTTTTTTAAATCCATTTTCTTAGATTTTCTTTCTTAGTCGTGCCACTGGAATGTCTAATTGTTCGCGGTATTTTGCGATGGTTCTTCTGGCAATTGGATAACCTCTTTCCTTTAAAATTTCAGCTAATTGATCATCTGGTAATGGTTTTCTCTTATCTTCTTCCGAAATTACTTGCTGTAAAATATTCTTAATTTCGATAGTTGAAACTTCTTCCCCTTGATCGTTGGTCATCGCTTCGCTAAAGAATTCTTTAATCAATTTAGTGCCATAAGGCGTATCAACATATTTGCTGTTGGCTACACGCGAAACTGTTGAAATATCTAATCCTACCATATCAGCAATATCTTTTAGAATCATCGGACGAAGTTTGGTTTCTTCTCCTTCTAAAAAATATTCTTTTTGATAATGCATAATGGCATTCATCGTTACATATAAAGTTTCCTGACGCTGTTTAATCGCATCAATAAACCATTTTGCCGAATCTAATTTTTGTTTGATAAATTGAACGGCATCTTTCTGAGAACTCGATTTTTCAGAAGTGTCTTTATAACTCTGCAGCATTTCCTGATAATCTTTAGAAACGTGCAATTCTGGAGCGTTTCTACCGTTTAACGAAAGTTCTAATTCGCCATCTACAATTCGAATGGTAAAATCCGGAACAATGTGTTCTACAGCTTTTTGATTACCGTCGAAACTACCTCCTGGTTTTGGATTTAGTTTTTCAATTTCATCAATAGCTTTGCGTAATTGCTGTTGGGAAACATCGAATTTTTGTAGTAATTTATCGTAATGTTTTTTGGTAAAAGCATCAAATTGTTGTTCAATCACATTAATTGCTAAAGCAATAGAATCCGAAGGCGTTTTGTGTTTCAATTGCAACAACAAACATTCTTGTAAATCGCGAGCACCAACACCAGCCGGCTCTAAATCTTGAACCAAATGCAAAATGCGTTCAACAGTCGGTTCATCCGTATAAATTCCTTGTGTAAAAGCTAAATCATCCACAATATCTTGAATGCTTCTTCTGATGTAGCCCATGTCATCGATACTTCCCACTAAAAATTCAGCAATATCGCGTTCTTCATCGGTTAAAATAAACGTATTTAACTGATTAATTAAATCCTGATGAAAACTTACTGGAGCCGCAAATGGCATAGTTTTGTCTTCATCATCATCGCTATAATTGTTGGTTTGGTATTTGTAATCTGGCGTTTCGTCATTGCTTAAATATTCGTCAATGTTGATGTCGCCTGTATCGATGTGTTCGTTATCGTAATCGTCGTAATCATCAGTATCACTTCCATAATCATCTAAATCATAATTATCTTCCTTGCTACTTTCTTCCAAAGCAGGATTCTCTACTAATTCTTCTTGAAGACGTTGCTCAAAAGCTTGCGTAGGCAATTGAATTAACTTCATCAACTGAATTTGTTGAGGCGATAATTTTTGAGATAATTTGAATTGTAAACTGTGTTTAAGCATTTTTTTGTTTAAAGTTTAAGGTTTCAAGTTTCAAGTTGCTTAACAAAGACAACCTGAAACCTGAAACTTGAAACAACTATTTTTAGAATTCTGCGTTTTGTGGTGTTCTTGGGAACGGAATTACGTCTCTAATGTTACTCATTCCAGTTACAAAAAGCACTAATCTTTCAAAACCTAATCCGAAACCTGAATGAACTGCCGAACCAAATCTTCTCGTATCTAAATACCACCAAAGTTCTTCTTCGTCGATTCCTAAGGCTTTCATTTTTTCTACTAATACATCGTAACGTTCTTCTCTTTGCGAACCTCCAACGATTTCACCAATTCCAGGGAATAAGATATCCATTGCTCTAACGGTTTCTTTTCCAGGTTCAGTATTGTCATTCAAACGCATATAAAACGCTTTAATTTTTGCTGGATAATCAAATAAAATTACCGGACATTTAAAGTGTTTTTCTACCAAGAAACGTTCGTGCTCACTTTGTAAATCAGCACCCCATTCGTTAATGATATATTGGAATTTTTTCTTTTTATTTGGTGTTGAATCTTTTAAAATATCAATAGCTTCCGTATAAGAAACACGTTTGAAGTTGTTATCAAGTACAAAACTTAATTTTTCTAACAACGTCATTTCGCTTCTTTCTGCTTGTGGTTTTGATTTTTCTTCTTCTAACAATCTGTTTTCTAGGAATTTTAAATCATCGCCACATTTATCGACGGTATATTTGATAACGTATTTGATGAAATCTTCCGCCAAATCCATGTTATCCGCTAAATCATTGAAAGCAACTTCTGGCTCAATCATCCAAAACTCAGCCAAGTGACGAGAAGTGTTTGAATTCTCCGCACGGAATGTTGGTCCAAAAGTATAAATTTGGCCTAATGCCATAGCAAAAGTTTCACCTTCTAATTGTCCAGAAACAGTTAAATTCGTTTGTTTTCCGAAGAAATCTTCTTTGTAGTTGATGCTTCCATCTTCGTTTCTTGGAGCAGAACCATCAAGAGGTAAAGACGTTACTTGGAACATTTCTCCAGCACCTTCAGCATCAGAACCTGTGATGATAGGCGTGTTTACATAGAAAAATCCTTTTTCTTGAAAATATTGATGTACTGCAAACGCTAAAGTTGAACGCACACGCATAATTGCTCCAAAAGCATTGGTTCTTACACGTAAATGCGCATTTTCACGTAAAAATTCTAGCGAGTGTTTTTTAGGTTGCATTGGGAATTTCTCCGCATCGCTATCGCCTAAAATTTCTAACTTCGTTACTTGAATTTCTACTTTTTGTCCAGCACCACGGCTTTCTGCCAAAGTTCCTGTAACGCAAATTGCAGCTCCAGTTGTAATTCTTTTTAAGGTTTCATCAGGTGTGTTTTCAAAATCTACTACACACTGAATATTATGAATGGTTGAACCATCGTTCAACGCAATAAATTGATTGTTTCTAAATGTTCTAACCCAACCTTTTGCTGTTACTTCATGTAATGTTTTCGTGCTGTTTAAAAGGTCTATTACTTTTGAGTGTTTCATTTCGATTTATGATTTATAATGCAAATATACTATTTCTCGTTTGAATTTTCTTCTTCAATATCTTCTGCTAAAATATCTAATGTTGGTTCTAAAAATTCTTGTTGGTTAGCAATCGTTTTATCTAACGAAAGTAATAATGCTGGTAACAAGATTAGGTTTGAAATCATTGCAAAAAGTAATGTTGTAGCAACTAATCCTCCTAATGCTACAGTTCCGCCAAAGCTAGATAATGTGAATACAGAGAATCCAAAGAACAATACCACTGAAGTGTAAAACATACTAATTCCTGCTTCTTTTAAAGTAGCGTAAACAGATCGTTTTATTTTCCAATCGTTAGCTTTTAATTCCTGACGATACTTTGCTAAGAAGTGAATCGTATCATCCACCGATATTCCAAACGCAATACTAAATACTAATATGGTAGATGGTTTAATTGGAATTCCAAAATATCCCATCAATCCAGCGGTCATAACCAAAGGTAAAATATTTGGTAATAATGATACAACTATCATCTTGAAAGAACGGAACATGTATGCCATTAATAGCGAAATTAAAACAATAGCAAAAATTAGCGATTGTACTAAATTATCAATTAAATAATGGGTTCCTTTTTCAAAAACATAAGCTTTTCCTGTTAGTGAAACTTCGTAGCGTTCTTTTGGGAAAATGTGATTGATTTTGTCTTGTAAACGTTCTTCAATTTTTTGCATTTTGTCCGTACCAATATCTCGCATAAAAGTAGTGATGCGTGCATATTGCCCAGTACTATCAACATAGCTTTTCAGCATGTTTTCGTTTCCTTTTTTAGTCGAATTTTTTATATAGGATAAAATAAACGCTTCTTCTTGTTTGGTAGGTAATTCGTAATATTCAGGATTTCCGTTATAGTAAGCTTGTTTTGAATATTTGACTAAATTAACAATAGAAACAGGTTTTGATAATTCAGGAATTTCTTCAATGGTTTCTTGAAGTTCTTCTATTCGTCGTAAAGTAACCGATTTTAAAGCGCCTTTTGGTTTTTTAGTGTCAATAACAATTTCTAATGGCATAACACCATCAAATTCTTTTTCATAGAATAAGATGTCTTTATAAAAAGGTGCCTTTTTAGGCATATCTTCAATAATACTTCCTGAAATTTTAATTTGATAAATTCCAATAATTCCCATCACTAAAATTCCAATGGCTGTTGAAAAAACAGCAACTCGGTGATGTCTAATCGTGTTTTCAATCCAATTCATGAAAGTAGCCATGTAGTTTTTGCCAAGATGAGCTAAATGTTTTTCCTTAGGCATTGGCATGTAACTATAAACAATCGGAATGATAATTAAACAAAGTATAAATAAGAAAACAATGTTTAATGAAGCTACAATTCCAAATTCTTTCAATAATTTACTATCTGTAAAAATGAAGGTTCCAAAACCAGCAGCAGTAGTTAAATTCGTCATTAAAGTAGCATTCCCTACTTTAGAGATTACCCGTTGTAAGGATTTGGCTTTATTTCCGTGATTTTTAATTTCTTGCTGGTATTTGTTGATAAGGAAAATACAGTTAGGAATTCCGATAACAATGATTAATGGAGGAATAATTGCTGTTAAAACGGTTATTTCATAATGTAACAAGCCTAATGTTCCAAACGACCACATTACGCCAATAATTACCACAAACATGGAAACCATGGTTGCTCTAAAACTTCTAAAGAAGAAGAAGAATAGTAATGAAGTAATTCCAAGTGCAGCACCAACGAACAATCCAATTTCACTAATAATGCTATTAGCATTCAGTGTTCTAATGTATGGCATTCCGGAAACACGAAGATCTAATCCGGTTTCTTTTTCGAAGGCGTTAATTCTGTCTTGGTTAAGATGTTTTTCAATAAATTGTTTTCTTGCAGGCGTGTTTACAATTTTTTTATCCATGTAAATGGCAAAACGCACTGCGCCACTTTCTTTATTGAACAGCATGCCTTCATAGAAAGGTAAATCGTTGAAAAACTCTTTTTCTTTTTCTTTTAAATAGGCGTCAGAAATACTATCGTTATTGATGAAAGAAACTAATTTGAATTTTTGTTCTAATGTGTCTTTCTCAAGTACTTTTAAATCTTCAATAGATAAGGTGAGCTCAACCGCTTTATCCTTTTTTATTTCGGCAATGAATTTTTCCCAAGCTTTAATGTTTTTTTCATTAAAAAAGGTTTTGTCTTTAAATCCTAAGACAACTAGATTTCCTTCTTCACCAAATTTTTCTAAAAAAGAATTGTATTGAATGTTTACTTCATGATCATCGGGTAATAGATTAGCTTCAGTAAAGGTAAAACGCATGTTTTTCCACTGAAAACTCATGAAAATAGTAAAAAGTAAAACAAGAACTAATAAAAAAACGCGGTTTCTTAAAATTCTACTGGCAATATAATCCCAAAAACTGGTGCTTAACCACTTTAACATCTCTCAAAAATTAGGGTGCAAAGGTAAGGATTATTGCTTAAAATATTGGTGTTGAGCGGAATTTTTAAGTTAAAATTAAAAACCTAAATCAAGATAGTAAGAAACTTTTATGGCGATGTTGTCATCAAAATTAGGTAATTGGTTGGGGCCATATCTGTAAAAGGCAACCAAACCAAAACCTTTGAAAATTTTGTTACACTCAACACCACTTTCAAAAAATCCATCCTCAAGTGTCTTGTAGCCTATTCCCATGTGCTGGTTATTTTTGTTGTTTGAACCAACTGCCATTCTAGTAACGACAGTAAATTCAGGATTGATCTTGTATCCAAGACGAATTTTATTAAACGTATGTTTTAACTGTAAAGAAGCGTATTTGTTGGAGAAAAACTCGTTGAAATACATGGTTTCAAAACTATTTTTTCCTGCAAAAGTAATTCGTTGTAGAATAGCATCTCTATTCAAGTTATTCGGAACAATACTGTATAAATGTGTAATTGGAACATCGCCAAATGCTATACCAGTTTGCAATAAAATCGAACTTTTTTGACCTGATAAAAAAGGCAATTCATAATAAGTTTTGAAATCTAGTTTTGAGAAAACAAAATCATTTTCAAGTAAATTTGGCACTGTTTGGGTATACTGAATTGAAAATTTTGGATGTCTTTTTTCATATTCAATTTTCCCAACAGGCGTTTGCATGTAATTACTAAACGGATTCCATTGAACAGCTAATTGTAAAGCAGTAATGGTATAATTGGTATATGATTTTCCGTCATTTATAAATGTGTAATCAAAAAGAGGCTGAATTTGATTATGAGAAATTCCAAAATAGCTGGAGGTTTTTGGTAAAAACTTACTCTCAATAAAAGCCGAACTCATTTTGTTGTTATAAAATGTGGAAATATTTATTGGTCGAGGATCATAGATTTTGAATCTTCGTGAATCAGTCACAAAGTTAGTTTGAGCAATTTCGCTAATATCATCAGTATAAGATGCGCTAACCCAAGTTTCTGAATTATTGTGAATTAGATAAGAAGGGGTTATCCCAAATTTAAATTCATCATCTTTTAAACCATATGCACCATAAAAAGCAACTTTGTATTTTTCTGAAAGTTTAGAGTTGGTTACAGTACCAATACCTAATCTAAAACCTTCGAAGTTGTTATATTTTGCAATACTACGTAAATCAATGTCAAAAATAGATACTGGAAAATAGCCATTGAAAATTTTTCTACCTAAAAATAATTTATGTTCAATTTTTTCTGAGAGCGATAAACTATCAATCGATGTATACGTTCTAAGCTTTCTCTTATCAATAGTGTCTTTTTTGAAGACATTCCAGTAGTTACTTTCTTGTTCTAAACTTGATTTTGGGACTTCAATTTTAACTCTTGGTTTTGAAATAGAAATAGGTTTGTTAATTTCAATATCAAATGGAGTTGATTCTATTGAAACATAA
>ERZ650302.1592-NODE-1592-length-12579-cov-40.790163_pt1 | contig 12579 bp, 8 predicted proteins | sample MGYA00376238_ERZ650302 | MGnify/ENA primary metagenome ERZ650302 (study PRJEB26733, sample SAMN07839298) | wastewater metagenome | biome: urban; feature: wastewater treatment plant; material: waste water | place: USA: North Carolina | collected 2016-04-28 ... | reverse complement strand
GATTTATGCGCTTCTTTTGGCAAGGTTTCATCATGGAATTCACGTGCCGTGTCTGGGTCAAGTGACAGATTAAACTGGTCGTCCCAGCGAAACTCAAAACGTGCTTTTGACAAGGCGTTATCCCGCGCTTGGGCACCTGGGTGTCCTTTTGCCAAGTCTGCTGCATGTGCGGCGATTTTGTACGTAATGATACCGTCTTTGACATCCTTTTTATTGGGTAAGCCCAAATGCTCTTTTGGTGTGACATAGCACAGCATGGCCGTGCCGTACCAACCAATCATCGCCGCACCAATGGCGGAGGTGATATGGTCATAGCCTGGCGCGATATCCGTCGTCAAAGGTCCAAGGGTGTAAAAAGGCGCTTCTTTACAGACTTCAAGCTGTAAGTCCATGTTTTCTTTGATACGGTTCATGGCAACATGCCCTGGACCTTCAATCATGACCTGTACATCATGTTGCCATGCCACTTGGGTCAGCTCGCCCAGGGTTTTGAGCTCACCAAACTGCGCATCATCGTTGGCGTCTTGTAGGCAACCGGGGCGCAAACCATCACCCAGACTAAACGCCACATCGTAGGCTTTCATAATCTCACAAATTTCTTCAAAGTGGGTATAAAGAAAATTCTCTTTATGATGGGCAAGACACCACTGCGCCATAATCGAGCCGCCGCGGCTGACGATGCCTGTCAAACGATTGGCGGTCACCGGTACATAGCGAAGTAGCACACCCGCGTGAATGGTAAAATAATCAACACCTTGCTCGGCTTGTTCAATCAAGGTGTCTTTAAAGATGTCCCATGTCAAATCTTCGGCAACGCCATCCACTTTTTCTAGGGCTTGATAAATCGGTACGGTACCGATGGGCACGGGGGAGTTACGGATAATCCATTCACGGGTTTCATGGATATGCTTACCGGTTGATAAGTCCATGATGGTGTCAGCGCCCCAACGGGTAGCCCAGGTCATTTTGGCAACTTCTTCGTCAATGCTAGAGCCTAGCGCTGAATTACCGATATTGGCATTGATTTTGACCAAAAAATTGCGCCCAATAATCATCGGTTCTGATTCGGGGTGGTTGATGTTATTGGGGATAATCGCTCGTCCCGCAGCGACTTCAGCACGCACAAATTCTGGGGTGATGAGTTTGGGGGTATTGGCACCAAAGTTGTTACCAGCGTGCTGACGCGTATCAGTTAGGTCATGCTGTTTTTGGGTTTCACGGATGGCGATGTATTCCATCTCTGGGGTGATGATGCCTTGTTTGGCGTAGTGCATTTGGGTGACGTTTTTGCCATTGATTGCCCGTCTTGGTTTGTCGATATGGCCAAAGCGCAGGTTAGCCGTGGCGATGTCATTGGCACGCTCATTGCCGTATTGGCTTGAGAGTTTGGCAAGATGCTCGGTGTCGCCGCGCGCTTCTATCCAAGCTTGACGCAGTTTTGGTAAGCCTTTAGTGAGGTCAATCTCGATATTGGGGTCGGTATACACCCCTGAGGTGTCATACACATAAAACGGTGGGTTTTTTTCGCCTTCTGCCTTACCAAAACCGCCCACCGGGGTATCGGTCAAGGTGATTTCCCGCATCGGTACTTGGATGTCAGGGCGTGAGCCTTGGATATAGACTTTGCGAGATGCCGGCAACGCGCGGGTCAAATCACGCGCTTCTTCTTCAAAGCGGTCGTCGGTAGGGTCACGGTGGGCAGGGGTCTTGTGAGTAACATTGGTAAGTTGGTTCATAGCGAGTCCATGTTATGTTATGAAGTTATGGTTTGCTGGACTCGGGCGAAGATAGGTGAGTATGACTGTTTCTAGTAAAAGAATAATTGTAGAAAAACACTAGTCTAACTAACCTAATAGACGACTTCCCTACGACGGTATTAACCGTGTCAGGTTCGACGGGTATGTCTCAGCCGTTGGTATGTCATCCAACTGCACCCCGAGTCAATATCTCCATATTAACAAAAACTCACAGGTTTACCTAATAGATTTTTAGCCATTTTGTGCCGATGATTTACTCAACTAAATTACTGATTTTTTTGACAACTATCGGTATGATAGAAGCTCATTGGTTGTTGAAAATGTTGTAATTATTGATATGGAATACATCTGTTTGTGGAATCGTAAAGCGACTGGCGCCCGATGGCGATTAGGGGCGATGGCAGTGTCATTGATAGGGTCGATGTCTATCAGCCCAGCCGCGATGGCAAAGGATTTGTGGGAATTGTATAGTGCAGCCCAGCGTACCAATGGCAATTGGGCAGGGCAACAATATGACTATTTGGCAACGCAAAAAAATGTGCAGCTAGCGTTTGGCGATATGCTGCCGCAAGTGGGACTACAAGGCAGTGTCAAACATAACCAGTTTTATCCCAAAGACGATAACATCCCGGATACGGGTAATACCGCAAGCCAAATTGGTATCGGACTGCGCCAAGCCTTGTTTCGTGCTGATAAATGGGCAAATTATGAAAAAGCCGTGCTCGCCGGTCAAGCCAATGACATCCAGCTATTACAGCAGCACCAACAACTAATCGAGCAAATCAGCAAGGCCTATCTCAATGTATTGCGCGCTGAAGCGATGACAGATAGCCTCAATGCCGAATTCACCGCACTCAAAGCACAAAATGACATGATGCAAGCGAGACTCGCACAAGGGGTAGCAGCGCGGGTAGATACCGAAGAGAGCCGTGCAAGGCTTGAAAGCGTCAGCGCCTCTATTGCCAACAATGACGTGGCAATCGTAAATGCCAAACAGCAGTTATCACTGCTAACCGGTCAACCAATCAATCAGCTAGACAGTATCAAATTACCGCCTGATTTGAATCTCGTGGCCAGTCAAAGTATCGAAAACTGGATGCAGCAGTCACAAAATAATAATCTCGATATTCAGCTAGCACAAACCCAAGTGGCGATTGCCAACAAACAAGTCGATTATCTCAAAGCCAATCTCTACCCCCGTGTCGATTTGGTAGGCAATGTGGGGTGGCAAGATTATACCCATAATAACCAAAGCGCTATTGGTGGCACCAATTATAGCTTTGGGGTGGAAGTGGATTTCCCGTTTTATACCGGTGGGCGGACACGCGCAGGCGTTGAGCAAGGCAATTTGCAGGCGCAAGCGGCAAAAAGTCGCCTCGCCTATGTGTACCAAGCCGCGATGACTCAGACTAGCCAAGCGTATCTAAATTTGGTCGCACAGCGTGCCACGATTAAAGCCCAGCAAGTTGCCGTGGATGCCAATCGCCGCGTCGCGCAAGCGTCAAAAACAGGCTATGATTTGGGGGTGCGCTCGATGGTGGATACATTACTGGCAGAGCGCCAATATCACGCTGCCAAACGCGATTTGATTAATGCGTATTTTGATTATCTAAATGCCTACATTGACCTACAAAAAGCTGCGGGCAATCTGACCGATGACACAGTCAAAGTGCTAGATAATCAGCTAATATAACGCTCTTTTTTGGCAAAATTTTAAGCTGAAAAACCCCGCCAATCGGCAGGGTTAGTTAATCTAGTAGGGCGACACAAATGACTATTTAACTTTAGTCCACTCTTTACGAACAGCGGCTTTAGTGGCTGCTGGTAGTGGTACGTAGTCAAGAGAAGTAGCCATTGCGTCACCATTGTTGAATGACCAATCAAAGAACTTTAACGCTTCTTTCGCTTTAGCACCGCCAGCACGTGGTACAAGGATGAAAGTCGCTGCAGAGATTGGCCATGCGTTGGCTGCTGGCATGTTAGTGATGGTCACTGCAAAACCAGGATATTTTGCCCAGTTGATGTTTGACGCTGCGGCAAAGGTTGTGTCGTCTGGCATCACAAATTTACCCGCGCGGTTTTGAAGTTGGGTATAAGCTAAACGGTTTTGTTTTGCATAAGCGTACTCAACATAACCGATTGAGTTGGCAACACGTTGTACATTGCTTGATACGCCTTCGTTACCTTTACCACCCACGCTTGCTGCAGCATTGGGCCATTTAACGGTTTTGTCTGCGCCTACTTTTGATTTCCAATCGCTTGATACTTGGCTTAAGTAAGTTGTAAAGACGTGCGTGGTACCTGAACCGTCTGAACGGTTAACCGTGGTGATTTTAGCAGAGGGGAGTGCAACACCTGGGTTTAATGCTTGGATACGTGCATCGCTCCAGTTGTTGATTTTACCCATATAGATGTCAGCAAGGACGGCGCCCGATAGTCTTAATTGACCTGGTTTTACGCCAGCGATGTTAACCACAGGTACAACACCGCCAATGACTGCGGGGAATTGGATTAAGCCGCTGGCATTTAGCTCTGCTGGGCTCATGGGCGCATCAGTGGCACCGAAATCAACCGTTTTTGCTTGGATTTGTTTGATACCGCCTGAAGAACCGATACCTTGGTAGTTGATTTGGTTACCCGTGGCTTTTTGATACGCGCCTGCCCATTTTGAGTAAACAGGTTGTGGGAAGGTTGCACCCGCACCTGTGATGTTGACAGCATTGGCTTGTACGCCTACAGCAGCTAACGCCACACTGACGATTAAATGTGATAGTTTCATAAGAATTCCTTGATGGACAAATAAGATAATTGTCAGGGAAGATGGGAAATTAGCTTGGGAGTCGCCAACCAATATGTCGCGTTTTTAATCACCCAACGCTGAAAAATTGTTGCCATATTAATGTAACAAAATGTCAAATCTGTTACGGTTATGTTAAAGTTTGATGACATTGAAATCTTTGTTAGGTTTTTTGTTCGGTTTATATGATGCAATATCAGCGAATAGGCGCGCTATTTTTCATCATTTTGTCGTAATTTTTAGTTATAGTTAGCTTTTGTTTAACGGCTTTTTTAATAACAATCTTGCACAGTCCATGAGTCACAATCCATGAGTTAGGAAGGGAAATATGAATTTAATTGGTGAACATTTATCAAAAAGTTATGACCAAGATTTACAAAACTTGGTCAATTTATTTTTAAAAATGGGTGGAATGGCAGAAGCCAATCTCACCAAAGCAATTGAATCTTTGGTAAAAAGTGATGTGGCGCTCGCCGAAGATGTCATTGATGGTGACAAAGAAATCAACTTTACTGAGCAGCAGCTTGATGATTTGGTGGTCAAAGTATTGGCACGCCGTCAACCTGCCGCCACCGACTTACGCCTAATCATGGCAGTGAGTAAATGCGGCGCTGACATTGAGCGTATTGGTGATGAAGCCAAAAAAATCGCCAAAATGGCGCGCCGTGCCACCCGTGAAGGCCAATCACCGATTGGGTATCATGAAGCGCATCAAATGGGTAATTTTGTGCAGGTGATGCTAAAAAATGCGTTAGAAGCCTTTGCTAAGTTTGATGCAACAGGCGCTTACCAAGTGATAGAGCAGGATAGTGAAATTGATGCGATGTACAAATCCGCGTCACGTGCGATGATGACCTACATCATGGAAGATGGTCGCTATGTAGCAAAAGTCATTGATATTTTATGGGTGCTGCGTTCGATAGAGCGTATTGGTGCGCATGCGCGTAATATCGCTGAGCAATTGATTTTTTGTATTACCGGTGAAGATGTGCGTTATCAAAAACTGGGTGCCAAAAAGGACAGCGCGCTGAATCCCGCAGCTAGCCATGAAATCAATGATGCCTCACTAGATTATCAACCGAGCAATGGCGAAAACTAACATTTGCTAGTAACACCTGCTGTTAGAGGCAGTGAGCTGTCCGTGTTAGGTTATTTTAATAGACGGTTGCATGGTATTTTTAGGTGATTCTGCTACACTGTAGCCTATCAACTTTTGGTGAAAAAACGATAGGAAACACCATGTCTAGCGAATCACTTAACACCCCAATCCCCCCATCTGCTTTGGAAAATATCACCCAAAAATCGTTACTTATTTTTGACTTGGACGGTACGTTGATTGATAGCGTGCCAGATTTGGCGGACGCCGTCAATGCGATGCTAACCACGCTTGGCAAAGCCAACTTTAGCGAAGATGTCATTCGCCACTGGGTCGGCAATGGTGGCAAAGTACTGGTGCAACGTGCCCTATCAGGCTCACAAACCATTGACCCCAATCTTACTGAAGACGATACCAATCAGGCGCTTGCCCTCTTTTTTGACTACTACCATCAAAACACTTGTGTCAGAACCCAGCCCTATGCAGGGGTGAGCGAAGGGTTGCGTGAGCTTAAAGAGCAAGGCTATACCCTCGCTATCGCCACCAATAAACCCATTGATTTTGTTCCTGCGATTGTCGAAAAATTGGGTTGGCAAGCCCTTTTTGCTTATATTTTGGGGGGCGATAGCTTGCCTGCCAAAAAACCTGACCCGATGCCGCTGCTGCACGTCTGTGACCAATTAGGCTTTAGCATCGCTCAAAGCTATATGATTGGTGATTCCAAAAACGATATTTTGGCAGGGAAAAACGCGGGCATGGATACGCTTGGGTTGTCGTACGGCTATAACTATGGACAGGATATTCGTGATTATCACCCAACCCAAACTTTTGATGACTTTGCCACGCTGACTGAGTTTTTGAGTCATGCACGAGTTTAACTATCATCTTAACTTTGACACGCTGAATTTTCGCGAGCATCCAGGGTTGTATCGGGTGGGACGCGGTGAGCAAGGCGTATTATTGGTAGAGCCGTATAAATCCGAGATTTTGCCGCATTGGCGATTTGCTACGCCAGAACTTGCGCGCGAGAGCAGCGATACCATCTATGCGATGTTTTTGGACTACCTTGCTCAAGGGGATTTTGTCGGTGCTGATATGGCGCGTAAATTTATCCAAATGGGTTATACGCGCTCGCGTCGTTATGCCAATCACAAAGGGGGCAAAAAATATGACGGCGCTGTCCCTGACGCTAAAAAAGGACAAAGTGGCGCGCATGGGCGTGAACAATTGCCACAGCAATCACAGCAGCTTGAATCTGCGCAAATCAAAGCCCAAGCCGCGCAAATTTTTAAGCAAAAATGGGATGAGTGCCGAGCTAATTCGGATTATAAAGCGCTAAAAAAACAGTTTGAAGCCAAATACGTCAACGACACCCAATACGATAACCTGCCGCCCACGTTTTTTCGCGAGCATCCGTTTTTATAGGCTGGTTGTATCTTGCTGTATGGTGAGTTAGCACGAAAATTAGGCATTTGTTAATTGACTACGATAACTGAGTGCCTCTGTCAGATGCGCGGTTTGGATTACTTCACTGCCTGCCAAGTCTGCAATCGTGCGGGCGACGCGAAGGACGCGATGATAGCCGCGAGCGGACAGATTCAGCCGACTTTGTGCCATTGCCAAAATACGACTTTCTGCATCGCCAAGCGGTGCAAATTGGTCAAGTTCACTGGGGGAGAGTTCATTATTGGCTTTGCCCTGTCTGGCTTGCTGACGCTGATAGGCTTGTATCACCCGCTCACGCACTACCGCAGAAGATTCACCCTTCTGTGCTGACTGCAAATCACTGGCAGGCAGCGCAGGCACGGTAATATGCAAATCAATACGGTCCAGCAAAGGTCCCGATAGCTTTTCTTGATAGCGTTTGATTTGCTCAGGTCGACACTGGCAGCGACCTGATTTATCCCCATAGTAGCCACAGGGGCAGGGATTCATCGCTGCTACCAGCTGAAAATTGGCAGGAAAGCGTACTTGAGAGTTGGCACGGCTGATGACAATTTCTTTGTTCTCAATGGGCTGTCTGAGTACCTCAAGCACCTTGCGATCAAACTCTGGAATCTCATCCAAAAATAACACCCCCCGATTGGCGAGCGTGATTTCACCGGGTTTGGGCGACGAGCCGCCTCCCACTAGCGCCACTGCTGAGGTAGTATGATGGACTTGGCGAAAGGGGCGTGTGCCGTAGTCATAATCACTGTTGGCAATCGAGTAGATACTGGCAACTTCAAGCGCTTCATGGTCATTAAGCGGTGGCAAAATGGTGGGTAGGCGAGATGCCATCAAGGTTTTGCCTGTCCCAGGTGAGCCACAAAATAGTAGCGAATGTCCGCCTGCTGCCGCAATCTCTAGCGCACGTCTGGCTTGGTGTTGTCCTTTGACATCGGCTAAATCTAGCTGATAATTGGCTGATTGGTAAGATGTCTTATGCTCGGCTTGGCTGAGTTGTTGCTCGTTCATCAAGTGTTGGCACACAGCTTTGAGGGTGTCGGCTTGCAACACCTTCACGCCATCGACTTTGACCGCTTCATCGGCATTGTCTTTGGGAACAATTAAGATGCGTCGGTCTACCTTGAGCGCACGTGATACGGCCAACGCCCCAGCAATGCCTCGTAAATCGCCATTGAGCGCCAATTCGCCAATAAATTCGTACTGCGCAAGCACGGTTTCATCAATTTGACCACTCGCTGCCAAGATACCTATGGCAATGGGTAAATCAAGCCGTGCGCCATCTTTGGGTAAATCCGCGGGCGCAAGGTTGATAGTTAATCTGCGATTGGGAAATTGAAAACCCGAGTTGATAATGGCAGAGCGCACCCTATCTTTACTCTCGCGTACTGCTGCCTCGGGTAAGCCGACCATGGTGACTGCTGGCAATCCTTGCGATAAATGTACTTCAACCATCACGCTTGGCGCGTTTAAACCCACCACCGAGCGCGTATAGACTTGAGCAAACGACATTTTAAATTCTCTCTTATTCCCACATATTCTCAAATGTATAATTTAATAAAAAATTTCTTCTTTCGAGAATATTGTTTTCATTCCAATCTTCATTCTCTTCAAATACCTTCTTCGTAGTGATTATTGAAGATTTAGATAAAATAATTTTCTTCTTATCTATGAAATTTTTATTACCAATATCTGAATTTATAGCCGCATCTAATAAAACTAAGTTTCCAATATTATATGCAATTTGAGAATTTGAAAGTTTAACCCATACTGTATCTTTTGGCTTTTCTGGATAAATGTGTTCTATACTTACATTGTTCAACAATATATTATTGTTATGGAATTTCGCTTCTATCTTGTTTAAAACATATTGAATTAAGCGCTTTTGTTTAGAATCTTTTGATGAATAAAAAAGTTTACTATCAAATTTTAATTCAAAAATATTTTTAGAAGGCATTTTGTTCTTTAATTCATTTACAAGTAAATCAATCTGAATATGCTTATCATGTTTATTTGAAGCTGCTAATGTATTTCTAGCGTATTTTGCATAAAATGTATCAAGTCCTGAGGACCTTAATGAACAGATTGCATTATGCTTAAAGTGAAATTCTTCAATAATTTTAAAAGCTTTAAGCAAGTAAGCTTTTGAAACTCTTTTTGCATTATAATCTTCAATCAAATTTATCAAGAATGTATTTGCCACATCAATATTAAATATTTTCACTATAGCATTTAATGAAAAGTAAATTTCATACTCGCTTCTATTCCAATCACTTAAACTAGGATCAGTGACCTTCTTATAATTGATTGAGAATTTTTCCAAATCATTGAGAAAAAATTTCATGTCTTTTTTCGGTTTTACGAACTCGTTATAAAACTCTTTAAACAGTTTGTGCTCAGCGATTTTCTTGTATCTTGAAGCCCAATAGTTATTTAAAAACCTTGGGTTATCATTTAAGTTAGATACAATTCTCTGCCATGTATCATTTGGTTCATCTAAATGCGTTTGTTTAGGATATAAGCTAAATATTTGATTTTTAATTAAATCCTTTGCGCTTAAATTTTTACCAGTTCCATTTAGAGTCATAAATATAGTATGGGCATCGACTTTATCGCTTGCTGCTACGAAAATTACCTCAAGATTAAGTATTTTGTCTCTTAAATCTATTAGCTCATTATCTAACTTTGCAGAAAAATTTTTCTTAAAATAATCATATGTTTCAATAATTTTTTTTTCGCCACTTTTTTGGGGTTTGACTTTTAAGTTCTTTTCATTTGGCTTGCTTTGTACATAAGACTGCAAAATTGGATAAGGCATCTTATTTTCCAAAATAACAAAAGTGTTGTTATTCATATCTTTTGAGAAAATAAACTTATCATTAATTGCATCACCAAGATTATCTAATCCTTTTTCATAGAATATGTCTCTAATTACGCTTAACATTATTGTTAATGTTGTTATTCTTTGCTGCCCATCTATAACTTTAAAAGTGTTACCTGTAAACTTTCCTTCAAATACCATATGACCGATGAAATAGCTTTCACGAGTAGAAATGTTTTCTAGGTCATCTAGCAATTCACTAATTTCACTTTCATCCCAATCATACTCTCTCTGGTAATCAGGGATAATAAATGTACCCTTTGATAGAACATTGAGTATCTTTTGATTGAATGCTTCAACTTCCATGACTAGAACTCCAGTTTCAAATAGAAATTACTTTAGATCCTAACCATCACTTGCCCGCTGCATTAAGATGAGCGTAATTAGTGACAATGCAATGAGTTCACTATCGCGCTCATTCAGCGTTTGGGTCGCACGTACTTGGTATTTACCTTCCCACAATGCGGGAAGTTTTTTCATCGTGGCAACTTCCTCACCGCCAATGGTCGTTACGGTATAGGTTGGATTTAAAAAATAGCCACTTATCAAACTTAAAATATCACCAAGGATAGGTATCATGCCGAGAATACCTTCAATCAACTGTGCCATCGGATTTTCCAAACGAATAAAAAACCGCGTGCCCTCATTTTTGGAATTAGAGGCGTCTAGGATCTCAAATTCGGTACGCCAAAGCGATTTTAAGCCGTTTTGCTTGGTACGTCCAATCATGCCATCTCGCATCGAAATAAAATGGTAATTGGCACTAAAATCAATCACCCGATCCGACGCGATTTTGTAGCGCAAGGTGGTTTTTTGGTCGTTGCTAAAGATATCAATGGCTTCTTTAAAGCGAAACAATTTTTGTTTGATATAACCCACTTGCTGACCGTGCGTATCACGTATATAAAACTGCGGTGCCAATGTCAAAATTTTCATGGTGATATCCAATTCAAGCGGCAATGGTACAAAGCCAGCAGTGCTATTGATCGGAGCAGATTGATTGAAGTAGTTGGTCATATCTTTCATATAAAAATTACACGCTTAATTGGCAGCAACTAGACACTTTTTGATAAAAAACGGCTAAATCATAGCATAATTCATCTATTTTCTCATCATCGGCTATCTTTGATGACTATGTTATAATCACAACCAATATTCCGAGAATTTTACGCTACACGCTATACGAGACTATTATGACAGACCAAACTCGCCCTTTATCTGACAGTGAACTGCCCACTTTTGACCGCCCTGTCGAAATCATCGAAAATCCGTATGCCAATGCCAATCGTAGCTACACGACCCAAACCCATTTGTTTAATGAAGCTATCATCAATAAATACAACCGCTCAGGTCCCCGTTATACCTCGTACCCAACCGCGCTAGAATTTACCCCCATTGCTGACGGTATGGAAGCCCGCGTTTTGGCAGAAAAAGACCCACGGGTGCCAGTGTCCTTATATTTTCATATCCCGTTTTGTCGCCACCTGTGCTATTACTGCGGCTGCAATAAAATTATCACCAAGAAAAACAGTGATTCAGGCGACTATTTAGCGTATCTTTTTGCCGAAATTCGGCATAAACGCAGCTTGATGCAAGGGGACCCTATCGTCGAACAAGTGCATTTTGGCGGTGGCACACCCACCTTTTTGACCGATGATGAGCTGGTCAAATTGTGGAACTTTTTGCAAACCCAATTTACTTTTAGCGATAAACCTACCGCTGATTATTCGATTGAAATTGACCCACGCGAATTGCGTCCGACCACGCTTGAGATATTGCGTGGACTTGGGTTTAATCGGGTGAGTTTTGGTGTGCAGGATTTGCAAGAAAAAGTACAAATTGCCGTCAATCGCGTGCAGTCAGAAGAAATGATTCGAGGCGTGATGACGGAAGCTCGCCGCCTTGGGTTTCATTCTATCAATATTGACTTGATTTATGGGTTACCGCACCAAACGGTGGATAGCATGCGCAATACGGTTGAGCGCATCATCGCTATCTCGCCAGACCGTCTGTCTGTTTTTAACTATGCGCATTTGCCAGAGCGATTTAAAGGTCAGCGTCAGATTAATGAAGCGGATTTGCCAAGCCCTGCCGACAAGCTGACCATGCTCGGTAATACCATCCATGCGCTGACTGACGCAGGCTATCAATATATCGGCATTGACCACTTTGCCAAACCTGATGATGAGCTGGCGATTGCGCAACGTGAGGGCAAATTACACCGCAATTTTCAAGGGTATACCACACATGGCAATTGTGATTTATTGGGGTTTGGGGTGTCGTCGATTAGCCAAATTGGTCTTCATATTTTGCAAAATCCAACGGATTTAAGCGATTATCAAAATCTCATCAATGCAGGAAAATTGCCTGCGGTGAAGGTGATTTCTGCGCGCTTGCCTGACTTGCTGCGCCGTTATGTGATTATGAATCTGCTATGCCATGACTATATTGATTTTAAAGATGTGAATGCGCGCTTTAGCATTGACCCGATGACCTATTTTATTGATGAAATCCGCCAACTGGGTGAGATGCAGGCGGATAAACTCGTTGATATGGATGCCAAAGGGATTCGGGTGCTACCAAAAGGGCGACTTTTGGGACG
>ERZ650302.1588-NODE-1588-length-12608-cov-8.777185_pt1 | contig 12608 bp, 8 predicted proteins | sample MGYA00376238_ERZ650302 | MGnify/ENA primary metagenome ERZ650302 (study PRJEB26733, sample SAMN07839298) | wastewater metagenome | biome: urban; feature: wastewater treatment plant; material: waste water | place: USA: North Carolina | collected 2016-04-28 ... | reverse complement strand
AATTTTGGAAGTGAAGCTTGAGTGCTTCAAAAGAAAAATTGAACCACCTCATGACAATACGATTCGCTATAGAATTGAAGCCCTTAATGGCTATGAAGTGACTAAGGCAAGATACGGAAAAAAGGCTGCTAAAGATAAGTATGAAGCATCAGCAGGGACTTTTCCGAATGCAGACTATCCTTTGGCGTATGTGCAGATTGATCACACTCCTTTAGATATAGAAATCGTTGATGAACAATACCGTGAAACAATAGGCAAGGCATATTTGACATTAGCAATTGATGTTTTTAGTAGAATGATTGTTGGTTATTACCTTTCTTTAGAAGCTCCAAGTGCAACATCGGTAGCAATGTGTATTTCATCAGCCATTATTTCAAAGAAAAGAAAACTGCTTGAGTTAGATGTGGATGGTGAGTGGGATATCGAAGGTATTATGGATTCAGTCCATTCTGATAATGGTTCTGATTTTAGAACAAACCATCTGCATAAAGCATGTCTAAAGTACGATATTAATTGGGAGTATCGACCTATTGGTGGTGCAAAATATGGTGGGCATATTGAGCGTTTACTTGGAATCGTAAATCTTGAAATGCATGTTTTAGATGGAACGACTAAATCTAATATTTTTGAAAAAGGAACTTATGATTCCGCTAAGAATGCTTGTTTAACACTTCGTGAATTAGAACATTACATCGTCTATTGGATTGTAAATGTTTATCATAAAAGCAAGCATTCAATACTTGAAATTCCGCCACAACAAATGTGGGAAGAGGGTATTTGGGGAACAAAATTTAAAGTTGGTACTGGTTTAAAAGAAAGGGTTGCGGATGAAGCAACACTATTTTTGGATTTCGCCCCTGAATTTGAATCAACCATTCAAAGAACGGGCGTAAAAAAAGATAAACTTTTTTATTTTGCTGATTGTTTAAGACCTTGGATCAATGCGATTGATCCAACTGACGATGAGAAAAAGCGTAAAAGAAAGTTTATTTTTAAAAGAGATCCTCGTGATATTTCAATGATTTGGTTTTATGAACCGAATACAAATACATATTTTAAAGTACCTACAGCCAAACGTGAAATTCCATCAATCGGATTGCATGAATATAGACAAGTCCAAGCATATCTTAAGAGTGAGCGATTAGATACAGTTGATCAAGATGCTATTTACAGAGCAATTATTTATCTCCGTGAAAAAGTAGATCAAGCCGTGACTTTAACTAAAAAGCAACGCCGAATGAATCAAAGAAAAAAAGAGAATGGTAAGATAGTTGCTGCACTACACCATGAAAATAAAAATAATTCAGTTATCCATACAAATGTAGATGCTCCAAAGTCACAAAATAGTTTATGGGATCAAAATTTAACTGCTTTTGACGATTTGAGGTAAGACCATGAAACAATATGATTACCTTGCTGAGCATGTCCTTGACACTATGATTCTTAGTGATGCTGAAAGAATTAATATTCTTTATGAGGATCGGTGGATTGGTTATCAGAAAGCAATTGCAGTTTTGAATACACTGACTGATATTTTGAAACGACCTAGAAAATTAAGACCAGAATGTCTTTTAATTGTTGGTGATTCAAATATGGGAAAAACTAAGATTATTCATGAGTTTGCAAAAGAATACTATACTAAGAGAGTTGATGATATGGACATGCAGCTTATGTCATTGACTAAACCAGTCATTCCTATTCAAGCCCCTGCTAGGGCAAATGTAAAAGATTTATATATTAATATCTTAGATCATTTTTTTGTCCCTTTTCGTGTCACTGATCCTGAAAGCAAATTAAGGTATCAAGCAACCCATCTACTGCGTAAATATGAAACCAAAATGTTAATTATTGATGAGTTGCATAATTGTTTAAGTGGGAGTGCTAGGCAACGGCAAGAAGTGATGAATACACTTAAAACGCTAAGCAATGAACTTAGTATGAATATCATTGGTGTTGGTACTCGTGATGCATCTCTTATTCTTCATACGGATACTCAGTATGCCAGTCGCTTTGAAATTATAGATTTGCCTTTATGGAAATTGGATGCGGATTTTTTAAGACTTCTTTTAAGTTATGTTCGCTTACTTCCCCTAAAAAAATTATCAAACTTGGCATCACAAGAAATTGCGACCTTACTCTATGAAATTTCAGGTGGTAATTTTGGTGATTTAAATCGTTTATTGGTGGAATGTGCAAAAGAAGCAATATTGACTGGTAAAGAAGAAATTACCCTCGAAATTGTTAAAAAATTCAAGTGGCTTAAACCAACAGAGGGTGCTCGTAATATTCGCACTATTCAGCTTAATTCTATTTAGTATTATTGAGGGTGTAATATGCCTAATTATGCTCAAAATTGGTTTATACATACCCCCATTGAACAAGGTGAAGTATTATCATCATGGCTCATTCGTTCAGCCTTAGACATGGGATGTTCCCCTTTAACACTTATAGAAGCATTGTGGGGTAGATGGAGAGCATTAACGATTGATCTTGATCGAGGTATGACGGAAGATCGGCTTGAATTATTATTTGTACATTCTTTTGATGATAAACAAAAAATTTTGAAAACAATGCTAACTAATGTGGCTCCCTATCTAGTTAAGAGTTCAAATAGTGGATGGGTTTTAAGTTTAGGTCAGCGTAGTAGATCAAATTTTTCAGGTCGGCAGGTGTGTACTCAATGTTTTGAAAGTGATGGTAGATCAGCTTATTTACGGTTAATGTGGCGAATGGGGTGGCATTGTTGTTGTGAAAAACATCAAATAAATTTAATTGATCATTGTCCGAATTGCGGTGTAGTCATTCAGCCATTTAAAATAGATTTAGAGCATGGATCATTAGCAGTATGTTTCTCATGCCATTTTAATTTGACTTTATATCAGCCACAACCTAGCAATATTCAAATTTTAGATTTTCAAAAAAATGCAGATAACGTTTTAAAACAAGGCTCAGGTTTATATAATAATCAAAATATTTCAGCTACCGAATGGTTTGCGATTGCTCGTGCATGGATAAGTGAAATCAGATTACTTGTAGATACAGATAATATTCAACTTATTGAAATGTTTAAGAGCTTTGGTATAAATTTAAATACCATAACTCCTTTCACACCAATTGCTTTCGAATATTTAAATACAAACGAACGTATAATTTTGCTTTCCATCTTGAATGAAATTATGAAAATCCCATGTGAGTTGATTATTGACCGCTCTTATGAGTACGGGATTAGTAGTGCAAATTTTTGGGATAAGCGTAAAAAACTACCGATTCAACTTCAACAAATGAAATCAGCAATGATCAAGCCTATAAGAGTATATGCTTTACAACGTGTGAGTTCTCATAATGGAAAACCAAAAGCAAAAAAAACCGTGCAACGTAAGTGGCTTAATTTGTTAAGAAAATCAAGAAAGAAACGGAGTCATAAGCTTGGCGGAGATTAATATTGAGCAGTTATGTAATGGGTGTGAAAAATCAGTTACCCAACTAAAAAAAAGATATAAAGGGAAAAAATATTGCTCAACTTGTTATGCTCGAATTTTTAAAAAATGTCTTTGCCCAAAATGTGGGTTATCTGCTCGATTACCTAAAAATGATGATCAAGCGATCTGTAATGAATGTATTAAAAAACAACCTTGTATAAGATGCAATCAAGTTAACAGACCGATAGGAACGCTTACAGAGTATGGGGTCGTTTGTAATAGTTGTTCTGTTTATTTTAGAGAGGTTGAACGATGTGAGCGATGCAATGTTCAATCGCAAAAATTAACGAAAATATCACGCTTTAATGATGACCTCAGAGTTTGTCCGAAATGTTCAACAAGGGATTATGAAACATGTCCTTCATGTCATAAATATCGCTTGTTAGAGTTAGATGAAAAAGGAAATAAAGTTTGTAAAAAATGTATAACTCAACCGAATAAACCTTGTATTGAATGTAAAACGATGATCTCAGCAGGATGCGGTGATCTATGTGATGATTGCTACTGGATTAAAAATCTATGGTCAAAGTTCCATCAAAATATTTATTTGTTCGAGTCATCTTTTTTAAAAAAACAATATGAAAACTACGTGCTTTGGTTGGTCGATTTAGTTGGAGCACATCAAGCAGCTTTGTATTTGAATAAACATACTCATTTTTTTATTAAAACAGAAATGTTATGGGAGAGTAATATTCCTGATGCAGACCAATTATTGTTGACTTTACGGACGAGTGGACTTAGAAAGTTTGAATTAGTAACACAGTGGCTCGATCAAATGCATGGGGTAAAAATCTCAACTATAAATAAAAATGAATGTTCTGAGATAGATCAAGCCAATAAGTTGATTGATCAGTTACCGCAGCCCTCATTGGCTTTTGATGTTGTATTTGCTTATAAGCAAAAGCTCGATGAAAAAATGCATCAAGGAAAAACATCTGCTCGATCTGTAAGGCTTGCAATGAAGCCTGCTGTTGCATTGATGTTATCTATTCAGGATAAGCAATTACTGCCAGATTTGGCAAAAGTAAAAGCTTATTTAAATGAGTATTCAGGTCAGGCTGCTGCATTAACAGGGTTTATTAATTTCTTAAACGATCAATATGATACGGATATTGATTATATTTCCTTAAAGCATTCTAACTTCATAAAAGAAGCAAGTAAGCGGAAATTGGAAAAAGAATTGATCTCGATGCTCAGCCCAAATACTGATTTCAATGTCATGGTATGGGTGAAAAATGGCTTACAACTATTCCATGAGATGAGTTATCAGGATTCATTGAAGATCAAGTTGGAAATGATCGTTGAAATAAAAGATGGCTATAATGTTTTGTACAATAACCAAAATTATTGGTTGCCTAAGAACATTGATCCATCTTTTAAAAAGTAAGTCTAAAGTTTCAATACTTCGATATATAATTTAGTTTAATATTTTGATAATTCATTAATTAAGAGAAAAAAATGGGCTTAAAGGATTTGCTTGGTCTGAAAGAAAGTGATGAAAAAAAACTACGTGAAGGATTAGCACAACTTAGGGCTTTAAATGATCATTTATCATCCATGTATTCTTTGAGGTCTGACTTAAGAGATTTAACAGATAATCGGCATACTGTTAGTTCACTTTTACAAGGTGAATTAGATAAGATTAAAGCTCACCAACAAAGTTTAATTAATAAAACGAATGAGTTATCTCAACTAAAAGCCAAATTAGATGAGTCTCTAATTGCTATTGAAAAAATTCAATCTGTTTTAGCTAATGATGAAAATGGTAGTTCTATTTATTCTCGTATATTAGAAGTAACCAATGAAGATAATCTAGATATTTTGGAAGTTGAGTCCGAAAAAATTCACACAGCTTATAGTCAATTATTTGATCGAAATGGTGAGGATACTTCTAAAGTTGATCGAGTAAATTATGTAATTGATAAAATTTTAGATCAATATGACAAATTGTTTGATGAACTAAATGATAATGGTGAAACGAAAGTTAAAGAATACGAAAGAAAAATTAATGAGTTAGTTGCATACTATGACGATTTATTTATTTCTGATGATCCTGATAATAAAAGTAAAAATGAGCAGATAAATTTTCAGTTATCGAGAGTCCAAAATTTTTATGACAAAATTTATGGTAATGAAGAAAAAAACATTACTGCATTAAGTGAAGATTTGGATAAAAGGTTAGAAAATTTAAAAAATGTTGAGGAGCGAGCAAAATCAGTTATTGGATTATCAAGTGAAGCAGGGCTTGCAGGTGGTTTTGTTGTAAAAGGACAAGAAGCCAAAAAAGGACAATTCATCAGTATTATTGTATTTGTATTAGTTGTATTAGCAATTTTTGGATTTAATTTTTATTTGTTTGATAAATCAGATTTTTTGAATATGAAGTGGGATACATTCTTATTCAAATTATTGATCAACGCACCTTTGATTTGGATTGCAACAATTGCGAATATAAATTTAAATCGTTTTTCTAAATTAGAGCAAGAATATTCTCATAAAGAAGCATTGGCTAAATCTTATGAACGGTACAAAACAGAAATTCAAGAGCTTGAAAAGTTAGGAGTTACTGGTTCAGAGGAGCTTAAATTAAAACTTTTAGAAATCAATCTTGAAGCATTTAAAGTTAACCCTGCGGAACATTCTGATAAAGCTAAGCCTGATTTCTCTATATGGGATTTGATTCAGAAGAAAAAAGATGAGAAACCTAGTGAGTAATTGAAGCTCAGGTACATTTTTCTCAATGTATTGGGTAAGCAGAAGTAGAATTCAGTTATTCTGAAATTTACAATTCAAACTGTTAAACTATTTACTTACCAAGATTTTATCCGAATAACTTGTATGTATCAGAACTTACAACATAGCTTTGAAAATAGCGTAATTCTCGTTGTAGAAGATGATTATGATATTGGTGACATTCTTGAAAAATACATAAAAAATGAAAACATGAAGGTCATCCGTGCATTGGATGGACAACAAGCTTTAGAGTGCTTAAAAGCCAACTCTATAGACCTGATTCTCCTTGATATTAAATTACCCAAACTAAATGGCTGGGAAATTCTACAAATCATCCGTCAAACAAGTCATTTACCTGTCATTATGCTGACTGCCTTAGATGATCAAGTGAATAAGATCATGGGGCTAAAAATGGGTGCTGATGATTTTATTATTAAACCATTTAACCCAAATGAAGTGATTGCGCGAATACAAGCCGTACTTAGACGAAGTACAAGCCAAAATACGGAAATAACTAATATTATTCGTTATAAAAATATTGAAATTAATCCAGATCATCATCAAGTTTACATTTCAAATGGTCAAAGAAATCAGCTGCTCAACCTTACGTTAACTGAGTATAAGATACTGGTTTTGATGGCAAAAACACCAAATAAAGTCTTTACACGCAATGAATTGATCCAAAACTGTATGCCTGAAAGTGATGCTTTAGATCGCACTGTAGATAGCCATATCAGCAAATTACGCAAAAAACTTGAAGAAAATTATGTAAATGGTTTATTAATCAATGTCCGTGGCGTGGGGTATCGCTTAGATCAAAATCATGAAATTTAACTTTTTTAAAAATTCAGTTGGAATTAACTTCCAGTTTATTATCATGATGAGCCTACTCAATTTAGGCATTACGCTGTTATCTTTCATGATTGGCTATTTTGTTTATAGCTGGGCGATAAAAATAGGTTTTCTAAATACGCAAGTTATTAATTCAAATGAATTTTCAGTTACCTCTGTTGACTTTATCTGGCTGTTTTTAGTGCTATTAACAGGCTTTTTTCTTTCTACTATCCTCGCCTTTAAATATGGAAAACGCTATACACAGCCAATTAGTGATTTAGCAGATGTTATTCAACAAATTCAACAAGGTAATTTAGCACTCAGAATTAAACAGCCACATCATGATATTCCACATGAAATCAAGTCCCTTATTGAGAACTTCAATGAAATGGCAAACCAACTTGAAGTATCAGTTAAGAATTCAACTGTTTGGAATGCTGCAATTGCACATGAATTACGAACACCTGTGACAATATTACAAGGTCGCTTGCAAGGTATTGTCGATGGTATATTTATTGCCGATCAAGCTTTACACCTAAGCTTATTGAACCAAGTCGAAGGCTTATCTTACCTTGTGGAAGATTTACGGACACTGACACTTATTGAAAATAAACAATTACGTTTAGAACTAGAAAAGACCAATTTAAAAGATAGTATTGAAAAATGTCTGCAGATGTTTAATGAACGGTTTCAGGTTAAAGGTTTAACTATTATTTTAAATTTGACGGATAAATTGGTTTGCGTTGATATAAGAAGGATGGAACAAGTCTTTATTGCATTATTTTCTAATTTTCTAAGATATTCGAATGCTGGACAAATCAATATTACAACGATGGCCACAGCAGAACATTGGCTATTAATGTTTGAAGATGAAGGTCCTGGTATTGATGAATCGCATCTTGCACATCTGTTCAAGCCATTCTATCGTCTGGAAGACTCTAGATCACGTCTAGATGGCGGTACTGGATTAGGCTTGGCAGTGATTGATGCAATTATTGAAGCACACCAAGGTCATATTTATTATTCTAAATCCAAAAACTTAGGTGGCAGCTGTTTTACTATTCAACTAAATCGTATAAATCGTAAGACATCAACTCATTTATAATGTGTTAAGTTCAGATCAATACGGCTTCATTTAAACCATAAATTTAAGATAAATTGATGTCTGAACTTAACCATTCTGTTTGATGATCCTCAAATAAATTTCATTACAATGAATTCTCATCTCGATATTTCGCTAGCATAAAAAATACCACAATGGAGAGTATGCCGATGATAATCCCTGCTGTTAATAATAAATTAACATGAGCTGAACTGAAGGCAATTTTACCTGCGTTAATCAATGCTGTACCTTGTTCAACGGGTAACTGGCTCGCCACTAAATAGGTATCACCAATCGATAGTCTGGCTTTTTCTGCTAAAACAGCAGTTAAATCTGACGGCACTTGAAGATGACTGCCAAATATATAGGCCATGAAAACACCAAATAAAGTAATACCTAGTCCTGTACCCAGTTCATAACCTGTACTTTCAAGTGAACCTGCCGCACCGCCCTTTTCTGCAGGTACTGAGCCCATGATCGCAATGGATGAAGCTGTTAAACCGATACTTAGAGTGAGTCCAATTGAAGCTAAAATAAAGGGAACAATAATTCCCGGATGATGAAAATCTGAATAACTCAAACTGATCAACGCAATTGCTGCCAATATTAATGAAAATGTTGCAACTAGACGCAGTCCGAATTTATTAGATAAAAATCCACCAATAGGCCCACCAATAGCAGCAGCAACCATAATCGGAACCATAAAAAGACCAGCTTGTAGTGGTGTTAAACGAATGACATATTGCAGCTCCATCGCTAAGGTTAATTCCACACCTGCCAAAACGCCTGCAGCAACCATTGCCATAATAATGCCTGCTAAAATAGCAGGGCGTGAAAATAGTGAAAGATCTAGCATCGGTTGAGGAGAATTCAGCTGTTTGCGTACAAATATGGTTAATAATCCAATAGAAAAAATGACTAAAGGAAGGACAATTAACAACGACTGTTTACCGCCTAAGCCTGCTTTGAGCGCATATACAAATGAAACCAAACCGAAAATTAGCAATAGCGCCTGACCAAATGCCCAATGTCCAGAGGTTACAGCTTCATTTTTGGATAATAAGAAATAGCACATTGGGGCGACAACTAACATGATTGGGACATTAATGAGGAAAACTGAACCCCACCAGAAATATTCTAACAATCCACCACCAATGAGCGGTCCAATGGCGGCACCGGCTGATCCGATGCCCCAACAAATACCCAGCGCAATGGCACGTTCGCGACTGTCTTCGAAGGTTCTGCGAATAATACCCAATACACAGGGCATAATCATGGCACCGCCTAATGCTAATAAAGCACGTGCGGCAATCAGCATAGAAGCCGTTTGGGAAAATGCCGCAAGGACTGAGGCAATTCCAAATATAACCAAGCCAATCAGCAGAATCTTACGATTGCCGACACGATCAGCCAAAGTTCCCATCGGAACTAAAAGTCCAGCCATAAGTAATGGATAAATATCAATAATCCATAAGACTTGGTTGCTTGAGGCACTCAATGATTGGGTTAATGATGGAACCGCAACATGCAGTACAGTCATATCAATCACAATCGGCAGATATGCAAGCACGACAGCGAGCAATATCCACCAGCGTTTCGGATCAAGATTCGTAGCTTGCATGATCAAACCTATATTGATGGTTTATTAAATCAATTCTGAGGCACTTGCAAAACTCCACAAACAGCCTGAATTAACATTTTTTGAAAAAAGTTGTAGATGTTAAAATGAGCTTCTAAACCAACACCCTAACATCTACAGCATGAATACTACATTAAGCCCTTTTCTCAAACAACGGTTTCAAGCCTTACAATACGAACTTATTCCTTTAGTCGCAGCCGATTTAGACGGCATCAGCTCAAAGCTCGAACGCATTATTCGTGTGCTCGAGTGGAGTGACATCGAATCCTTGGTATACCAATATCAAGGGTGTGCTGTGGGAAGACCTCCTGCTGACCGCTGCGCTTTGGCATGTGCCTTTATTGCAAAAGCTGAACTTGGTATCGTCACCACACGGGGCTTGATTGAACGCCTAGAAGTTGATCGTAGATTGCGGCGAATTTGCGGCTTCAATCTGTATAAAAAACTACCCAGCGAAGGGACATTTAGCCGTGTTTTTGCTGAATTTGCAGCGCGTAAACTAACCACTCGCGTTCATGAGCAGATGGTGAAGTCCAATCTTGCGGATACGTTAATCGGTCATATTAGCCGTGATGCAACCATGATTCCAGCACGCGAAGGTGTTGAGAAAATAGTTCTCCCTCCTGTTGTAAAACCGCCTGCCAAAAAACGAGGTCGCCCTGCATTCAACTCGCCTAAGACCTTGACCACTAAAATATTAACTGCCATTCAGATTCAACTCACACAGACACTTCCTGAAATGCTCCGAGATTTACCTACGGGCTGTTCTGTTGGCACAAAAACGAACTCAAAAGGGTATTCTGAGAGTACCAAAGGCTACAAGCTTCATTTAGATACAGCATGTTGTGGTGTAGTGATCAGTGCTTATCTGACGGGTGCGGTCGTTCATGATAGTCGTGTTGCCCTGCCGTTATCGTTGATGAGTGAACAGCGTGTTACGGCATGTTATGAGCTGATGGATGCAGGTTATTGTAGTACGGATATTCGAGAGTTTGTGAGATCAAGAGGTCGTGTTCCGTTGATTGATCACAACAAGCGTCAGGGTGAAAAAATAGAATTTTGCAAAGCGGAAGCACAGCGATATAAAACCCGTAGCAGTGCTGAACGCAGTAATGCCCGTTTAAAGGATGAGTTTGGCGGTCGGGTGATTTATTATCGAGGTCACGCTAAGGTGATGAGTCATTTGATGTTTGGTTTGATTGCTCAAACAGCCGATCAATTGATGCGACTTTTGAGGTGACGACAAGGCAATTGATTAAGTGCTTAATGATTGAATATTTGACACAGGTCAACGCATCAGCTTGTTTAAGATATGGAGAAACAAGATGATTGATCCCTAAAATCATAGCGCAACTCGGGTTTGATTAAAAAAAAGCCTCTTTTTTAAGAGGAGCTACAGCTGTGTCGGCTGGGACAATAATTTTGCAAGTTCTTCTTCTGAAATAAAGATGTAAATGAAAGATTTGTTGTGGGCTAAACTCGTTAACCCACAGCTTTTATATTTAGCTTTTATTCTCAGTTTTGATGCTTAATGTGCCGCTTTACGTTTCGAGAATTTCTCAACCATGCTCATGACGACAATAAAGAAAATCGGTACAAAAATAACAGCTAGAATTGTTGCGCTGATCATGCCGCCAAAGACGCCTGTACCAATCGCTTTTTGAGTTTCAGAACTAGCGCCACTGGCAATGACTAAAGGAATAACGCCACAGGTAAATGCCAAAGATGTCATTAGGATTGGACGTAAGCGCAATTTAGCGGCTGCAACGGTTGCCTCCACTAAACCCATTCCTTCTTCTCTTAATGCTTTTGCAAACTCAACAATCAAAATGGCATTCTTTGCAGATAGACCAATAATCGTGATCATGCCGACCTTAAAGAAAATATCATTTGGCATACCACGTAACATTACTGCTAAAAAGGCGCCAATCAACCCTAGAGGGACAACTAGCATCACAGAGAATGGAATTGACCAGCTTTCATAAAGTGCTGCCAAGACAAGGAAAACGACTAACATCGACAACAGTAATAAAAACAAGGTTTGTGATTCCGACTGTTTTTCTTCTAGAGAAATCCCAGTCCACTCATAACCCACACCTTTCGGAAGCTGTTTAATCAAATTTTCCATCTCAGTCATGGCTTGTCCTGAAGATACACCTGCTGCTGGACTGCCAGAAATACTCAATGATGGACGACCGTTGTAACGATTGTATTGTTGTGGTGAATGTTGCCAAATGGGTGTAATTATTTCAGACATTGAAACCAATTTACCGCTTTGACTGTTCACTTTAATCTGAAGAATATCTTCAATACTCATGCGTGATTTGGAATCAAGCTGCACTATGACTTGCTGCATGCGGTCTTGATTTGGAAAGTCATTGATGTACATCGAACCCATTGAGGTTGAAATAATATCGGTCACATCACTGAAATTAACACCTAATGCCTGCAATTTATCTCTATCAATTTTAAGCTGTACAGAACTGCCATCTGGCAAACCTTCAGGATAGACCTCCGCCACGATTTTACTTTGTGCTGCTAATGCTAAAAGCTGATCTTGCGCTTCTCTTAAAGCAGGCATGCCAATATTGCCACGATCTAATAATCTCAGTGAAAAACCAGATGAGTTACCTAATTCATCAATGGCTGGTGGTAACACAGACATGGTTTGACCTTCTGAACTTTCAGCCATCGCTATATTTGCATTATTCACGACTTCTTGTGCCGTAATAGTACGCTCTTCGAATGGCAATAGATTAGTAAAATACATCGCTGTATTCTGACCAGAACCACTAAAACCAAAACCTAAGACTGCCATATT
>ERZ650302.1587-NODE-1587-length-12611-cov-4.612536_pt1 | contig 12611 bp, 9 predicted proteins | sample MGYA00376238_ERZ650302 | MGnify/ENA primary metagenome ERZ650302 (study PRJEB26733, sample SAMN07839298) | wastewater metagenome | biome: urban; feature: wastewater treatment plant; material: waste water | place: USA: North Carolina | collected 2016-04-28 ... | reverse complement strand
TGTGCGGCGCAAGGCCGACCAGGACAGCCGTAACGTGAACGCAGCGCGCGACGCGTTCCTGTCGATCATCGCGAGTCGGCAGGGCAACCTGACCTCGCGCAGCGGCTAGCCGATGGCGGCACTGTGCGTCGCAGCGCTTGGCGTGCGGCGTCCTACGGCGGCCACGCTGCTACTTACGAACGTGAATGCCTGGACAGCCGTCTCCACATCGACATCGCTCAGGTGCCGGTGCGTCACGCAACGAAGCAGGGATCGCGACCATGGCCGCACGAGAACACCCATGCTTCGGAGGCTCTCAACCCAAAGTGAGGCATCCATGCCCGTGGCGCTGACATCAACCTGGACGATGTTGGTTTGCGGGCTGTTCGCCTTTAGCCCCGCGATCGCGTTGAGTCCGTCAGAAAGCAGCGCCGCCCTCTTGTGATCTTCTTCCAGTCGGGCCACCATGCTGTTGATTGCTACCAGTCCTGCCGCCGCCGCGATGCCCACTTGGCGTTGCGTGCCGCCCAGCATCTTTCGAATCGCGCGCGCCCGCGCTATCACGGCAGTTGTGCCGGCGACCACACCGCCCATGGGGGCCGAAAGTCCTTTCGACAGGCAGATCGTGACAGTGTCTGTGCAAGCAGCGATGGCTGCAGGCGCCACGCGCAAGGCCACCGCTGCGTTGAAGAGGCGGGCTCCGTCGAGATGGATGCTGGCGCCATGGCGCCGGGACAGGTCATGCACTTGTCGCATGTGCTCCAACGGCAACGCCGTCCCCCCGGCGTTGTTGTGGGATGTCTCCATGCAGACCAGGGCTGTCTTGAGCCTGCCCCGTGGCTCCACCAGGACCTGCTCCAGCCGTTCGAGGTTCATCGCCCCGGCGACGCCTGCGATCGGCTCATAGAAAGCGCCCGTCAACGTTGCTGCGCCGCGTTCCGCCGTGTAGATGTGCGAGGAAGCCTCCGTCACCACGAGTTCCTGGCGGGCGGTTTGCGCCAGGATGGCCGCGAGGTTCCCCATGGTCGCGCTGGGTACGAAGAGAGCGGCCTCCTTGCCCAGCAAAGTCGCAACGCCGCTCTCCAATTCTTCTGCCGTCGGATCGCCGTCCAGGCCGTCATCGCCCAGCGGCGCCTTCAGCATGCTCTCGTACATCGCCTCCGTCGGCTGCGTGACTGTGTCGCTGCGCAGGTCGACCGCCGATTTGCAATCAGTCAACGGTTGCCCCCGTTTTCTTGACCACTGCCGACCACTTGGCGCGCTCCGCGGCCAGGAAGGAGGCGAACTGGGTTCGCGAAATCAGCTGGGGCGTGATGCCCTGCTTGGCAAACACCGCCCGCACTTCGTCCGTGTCCAATGCATTGTTGATCTGCTTGTTCAGAAGGTCCAGCACGCCCTCGGGTGTGCGCGCCGGCGCGACAACGCCGTAGAACGCCGTGTAGGTCAAGCTCGGGAAACCCAACTCCGCCAGGGTCGCCACCTGCGGCAGCGCGGCGTGCCGCTTTTCAGACGAAACGGCCAGTGGCCTGATCTTCCCGGCGGCGATTTGCGGGAGTGAAGCAGTCAGCGAGGCGAAGTACAGGTCGACCTGGCCACCCAGCAGGTCATTCATCGCAGGGCCGGCGCCCTTGTACGGTATGTGCTGCAGCTTGATGCCGGTAGCATCACGCAGGCTTTCTGCGACCAGGTGACCGACTGTTCCACTTCCGGATGAAGCGTAGAACAGATCGCTCTTCTTGCCGGCCTGGATGATCGACGCAAGGCTGTCGAAGCGGCTTCCCGTGCGAACGACCAGCACGAGCGGGCCCGAGCCCATCAGCGCGACCGGCACCAGATCGTCCACCGCGCTGAAATCGAGGCTCTTGTAGAGGTACGGGTTGACTGCAAGGTTGCTGGTTTCTCCCATGACCAGGGTGTAACCGTCGGGAGCCGCTCTTGCGCCAGCGCGCAGCCCGATGTTGTTGCCGGCTCCGGGTACGTTCTCGACAAATACCTGCCAATTGGCCGTCTCGGTCAGCCTGGAAGCCACCAGCCGCGACATTGCATCGGTGCCTCCGCCCGGGGGGCTGGGCGAAATGATGCGGATCGGCTTGGAGGGATAGTTGTCGGCCATGCCTGGCCCCGCAAGCGACGCCAACGCGAGAGCGCACAGAACAGAAAAAATCCTCCTGCTGGTGCGTGTCTGGAGAGACTTCATGTAGATCCTTGGTGAGGTGACTCGGATGACCAGAGTTTCGGCCGCACCAACAGATCAGGCAACCGAGTCTGTTTAACTTCTGATGTGAGCATCGCTCAAGCCATGGGCCCCTGCGAAGGCGCCGAAATGAGTCAAGCCGCGGGAACGTCTTTCAGGCAGTTCCGCGCAATGGTCAGAAGCTGTGCTTCAGCCGCTCCCTCGTGGTGGCCGCCACCATCGCGGCCGCCAAGAGGACTTTCTTTTAGCCCTTTGGGCGAGGGATTTCCCGGAGCCCAGGGTCCGCGCCAACGGTCGGCAACTGCCAAGAGACGACAGTCAGGCGTTATGCGCGACGGGAGAATGCGCGGCTCACTCACGAGGCCGAGCCGGCCACTGTGCGTCGCATCGGCGACGCTCGCGGCAATAGCAGCCTGCCTGCCCAGTGACTGCTTGAACCCAGGCAGCGTAAGTTCGCCGTTCGGTGTCGATCGACAGCAATCGCTGCATTGATGCCGCTCAGACCATCAATAATGAGTACTGCCGTTGGTTAAAACCGCGAGTCCTCTTGATGGGAAAGGGTCGGTGAAGGGGTGCCAGTAGAGTCTCTGAATTTTTACGATCTGAGTACCTCTTACAACCGTCACTCAGGCCAGCGCCAGTCGCAGTGCCCAACAGCCGCTTTGTGGCAGCCAGCAGCAATCGCTAACAACCCGGGATTCATCGAGATGAATCCAAAGACGTCGCTCAGATGGTTGATCTTGACGCCCCGCCAATCGACTATGGAACGCCACCAGCTTGCAGGCGATGGACAGCCTTTGCGAAGTTCACGAACGATCTGCGATCGCTAGGGGTTCCAGGGACTGCAACGAATCCAGATGAATGTTTGAGCTGTATGCGCCCATGGCGTCTGCCTTGCTCATACGTCCATCCTTCATGAAGCAGCCGTCGCACGAGCTGTTGGATCTCCTTGCACGTACTGTATCGCTTCATCTGACAGCTCCATTGCTCGAATGGCCATACCGTGAGGCAAAGGATCCGACGGCAAAACGCCAATCGGTGAACGCTTGTGTCGCACCAACAACGTCCACTGGCTGGCTGTAGCTATAGCCCTGCTGCCCCCTAGAGTTCTGAAAGAAACGTCCCCGCGGATCGAGCATGAGGTAAGACTCGCTCATCACGTCGTTGTCTTCGACGCACATAACACCCTTGTATCGCGCATGCCGGGCGATGAACGCCTCAAACACTTCAGATGAAACTGCCAGATCGCCGGTGACCACCGGCAGCATACGGAAAATCTTCCAGCGATCAGGGCGGAAAGTGTCGATGGTGTTACCCATGTCGCCTTCGGCATTCAGGGCATTTACGACGGTGTTCAACTTGACGTGTAACCCTGGGTTGATCGTCCTTGCCTTGGCCAACAATCTGGCCAGTTCCTGGTTGTTCAACAAGGAGCCACGCCTGTCGACTCGGCCAATCCCAACATTGGTGGCATCACTTGCAGCGTCAATGCTGACCCCGATCATCGAGACCAGTGGTGCAAGCTGGTCCAAGAATTCCTCTGTAATACGTGTCCCGTTGGTAATGATGGATGTGTGCATCCCAAGGGAACGTGCTTCGGCCAGAACTCGGAGCACAGCCTTTGGATACAGCAATGGTTCGCCTCCTGCAAGGTTCAGGCGTACAGCAGACCACGAGAGTGCCTGCTGAAGTGGATTCGACAGGTTGCTAGGTGCAAAAAATGAGGCAATCTCACTCAGCAGCTTCTGGGTTCGCCCCCAGTCGTGAATCAGCTCCTTTTCAGTGCCGTCCCATTTCGCGTAGCAGTAGCGACAGGAGAAATTGCAGGCCTCCGTGATGTGCCAGTTAATGACCAGTTCGCGAACGCGTGGGCGTGCGGACGCCTCTCCCATATGGAGATTTTTCATTTGATGTGCTCCTGGGTGAGTAGTTAGGCGTCTGAAAGAGCGACGTAGCAAAGACGGAAACCGACCTTCGCTCCTTCATGTCGCATCGCCAAGTGAGCCGGCTCGATAGAACCGAACATCCCAGCACCTGTCGCTACAATGCCGCGACCAGCCTCAGCGAACGGCGCTGAGCCTTGTTGATATCCCAAGAGCCACTCACAGAAGCCAGCTACCGAGAGAAAGGGCAATCCCTCGCTGTTGTGGGTCCAGTGCAGGTTTGGACCAAACGAGAGGGTGCCATCTGGCCCATGGCAATGGCGGGAGTTCTTCCCAAGCTCCCCATCCCCTCCCACCACGGCCCAGTCCAACTGCTCATAAACGGGGGCAATGGGCCGGTTACCAGCCTTGCAGCTAATGACGCGAACAGGATTTACCCGACTGCGATCCACTGACGGTGCAGGAGCGATTTGAGCCCATTCTTCAGGCTCCAGCAGCCTGACAGGGAGTTCGTGTCGCCTCTCAAAGTCGCGGCAGTACGCAACGGCGTCCAGCCATGTGACACTGACTGGAAGATCCCCCGAGTCGCCAGAATTTACCGACATCAGGTCTCGCTCGATGTCCAATCTCCTCGCGTGCGCTTTCTCCAATCGGTTCCGTCCCCAATCCGTTTCTGCAAGGAACGATGCGTATTGATCGATCGTGATCAGTGGCGAAACCATCAAACGGTAGTCCCTCAGCCTATGTGAAACGAAACGATGGCTGGCCGGCCCTGCCTTCCTTTTGGGAGCCTTAAATCCAGGACGAGACAAGAACTCGCGCTCAATCAGCTTGTCATACCCAGGCCAGTTGGCAATAGTTCCACCGTCAGCGTAGTGACGCTTTTCTGCATCGTGTTCAAGCTTTTCTTGCCAGTCGCCGCGCGTGAAGTAGCGCCGCGCTGCTATCTGGCTCATGTCCATGGCCGTGGGCACCTCGTGCTTCTCAAAGAAAGGGTAAAGAGGGTTTGAGGTCAGCTCAATATCTCGCTGATCTCGGACTACCCAATCGAAGGCTCCATTTGCCCCTTTAAGAAAAACCAAATTCTCGTTTCCTGGAACCGGTATCACATCTACCCAACCAGCTTCTGTCAGTTCGATCTCTTCGCGGAACAGCTCAAAAATCTTCAGCTGGAGATCGATGTCTTTTTCAGTTGTCTGATAGAGAGTGAACTCTGGTGGTGTTGAGGCTGGCATCACCAAGTTGTCTCCCAGCATGTTGTACGTGCAGCCCACGTATCCACTGATCGCGTTGAGCATCAGGAACCGACCTGTCAGATCGATGAATTCGGGGTCATGCGATCCCCGTATGTTCACTGCTCGCGCCAAAGTATCATCTGAGTATTCGCGACCAAATTCGTACCAATCTACAACGTTAATCATTCGACGTCCTGCAATCTGGTGGATATCAAAACGGTCGTAGCCGATGGGTGCAAACAGATGAGACCCGACGCCCGTGAAGATCTTCCGCGGCATGGGAAGGCCAGCATTGAAAATTCGGTCGGAGACCTGTCGCGCCTTCAGCGCACCAACCAAACCAGGTGGATGCGCCCACTTGATGAGATCGGTCGGGTCAACCATGCCGTGCTCTGAGAGCAGTGTCATGATCGTGGGGTGCACATTTTCCCGCCAGTCGTCATAAGACTTGGCCCCTAGTGCACGGGCCAAGGAATGCTGCAGGTCCGTTGACTTGAGAGTTCGCTCTTCTGATTTCGGCATGCCGACTTTGCGCTTTTGCGTGCGCAGCCGCGCCACCGCGGATTTAAGCTGGTCAGGGTGCAGCCCCTCCAGCTTCAGAGACCAATAAGGCTTGGCGGTGGTGTCATCAATACCAGGCTTTTCAGCCAGCACGTAAACAGTGCGTTGCGAACTAAGCAGTTCTTGGGGGGACATATTTCTCTCCAATCAAGCCACGGCGGAGCCGCCGTGTTGCCTCAGGCCACAGGTGGTGGTTATCGGTGAAGATTTGGAGAGGGAGGACCAAGTAGGTCCTTTGAGCCGATCAACCGGGGAGGCAACTTCCCGGCCGTGGTTGCTCAGAACCACACGCAATGCGCGTTACGGAGATCATAGCGTCAAAACGAAGCTCTTGTAGCAAGTTCGACTGAATTGCAGAAACCAGATGCTCGTGACCACAGAGCCCACGGCAAGGTCACCACGCGCGCCACATCTACCTGACCGAGCGGAACGGGGCATGATGCCAGTTGTAATTGGCGAAGCGTCGTAATGACTCCTGCGCTCCACCAAGCTTTTGATCCACTGCGAAGCCACTTTGCATAGACGAAGTGCGGTATGACATGAAACTGAGTTCAGTGCAGGAGGCTGCCGAACTCCGGTTTTATCCGAGTCGGGTTAGAAACTGCATCAGGCTGACTGCGGAAGTTCGACACCTACGAGCTAGACATCTGCACGAAAGGTGATGGCAGTCATTCGCGAACGGTTCGGCTTAGACAAGCGTACCGACGTTTAGACGTTACCCTCCCGAACCTATGGGCCCATCTGACGCAACGTGACATACGCCCCTTACCTCTGCTATACCCATTCCGTTTGCCGATTGACAACACGAACTGGGGACCAACGCCGCAACAATCGAGCGAGCAAGGAGCGCGAAACAGAATGAGCGATTGGGATTTTCTTCACGACATGCACGACCGCGGATACAGCGCCGACGACATAGCGGATGCTGCGGCCTGTGGCTATGCACCTTGGGAAGCCAAGTACATCGACCGGCAGTGGGCCGAGGAACAACTTGAGGGCGAGCCAGAGGACACTGCCGCCTCGATTCAACCTGTACGAAGCAGGGAAGGCTTTCCGTTCAGCATCCTGGAGCAGACGGAAATCTTCCAAGACTTGGTCGACTGCGCCGAGCGGCATTTCGAGAATACCGGCAGATACCTTCAGGTGTGGGGCGAACTGGGAGAAATCTACGCAGAGATCAAGTTCGGTCTTCGCCGTCATGCGACCCACGCGCCGGGCTCTGACGGCACGATTGATGGCATGCGGGTTGAGGTGAAGACCATCTCACCCGAAAAGGCCAGCGACCACGTATTAGTCAAGAGCCAAGGCAACTTTGAGAAGCTGCTGATCATTCGGATTGATCGGCACTTCCAGTTCCAAGGCAAGCTCATCGACCGCAGCCAGTTGAGCGGCGGCGCGGGCAAGTACCTCAAGGGTCGGCTTCTCTAACGCTGTGACTGGAGTCGAGAAAGATGCCTTTCCGGTAGATGATGGGCGAGTTGCAGTCGGTCGTTTCCGCACGACAGAAAGACGGCTCCCGCTGCATTTGAGTCCGTTGATTTCCATGCAAACCTGATCCTCTGGCGAGGCGCTTGTTTTTGCAGCGGCGATGTTGGCGCAGATGCGCTAGGCCCTTGGAGCCACCCAGTTGGAGATGGCGTCCTTGTTCGCCGCATCTCCGCTGTCGTATTCCCGGTTAGAGAAGGCTCAGGCCCCTCACGCACCAAACAGCTTGCAAAGATTGAAGAAGCCTTGAGGATGGGACCGAGCGTGGCCGAGTAGAAGATTCGCCAGGCCACAAAGGCCTGACGGCAGAGCCAGTACGGCGACGGGGCTAGATCTGCCTGGAATGATTAGGCGTAGCTGCCACTTTGGATTTGCAGCAGGGTGGACTGGATCAAGGCCAGCCCTCCAGGCTCTTTCAGTAGATCCCATGGGCGGCGATTTCCGAATGCGGGCAGTGGCGCAGTGAGCCACCCTTGCAGCCAGGCCTGGGCGTTGAATCCGTCAGGGCGCCCTGACTCCTCAACGATCTGCTTCACAAGGTCAATCAGCTCTTGTGGGGGTGCTGCTTCGCGGGGCTTGGCCATGCTGCATTTTGATCTTGCGGAACGCTGGCTGCAAGCTCCCTACAGTGCTCCATGTGCGGTACGTTTTGTGGAACTTCATTTGCTGGGTGCCGCATCATCAATTGCAGTTTCAAAAACTGCCAATTCTTGCGGGACAATCTCAACGCCTTATGTTCTGCTCCAGACACTACCGTCTATGGTTGCCAGTCAGAAGATTGTGAGGGGTTCAATGAGCTGTTTGCGAAACATGTACCCTAACTCTTCGTAGATGGACTCCCCCACAACAGCAAGAGCCTGACCGATTGGGGACCAGAGGGTAGAGCACCTGCAGTCGTATATCCGGCATCTGTAGTGGGATCGTAAATGTCCCGTGCCGACATGGAATCTGCGTCACCGCGTCGCCACACGATACAAGCGGCAGGCAAGCTGCCGGAAGAGTTATCGGCGTAGTGCGGTGTGGGAGGAACCCGGTTGGCCATGATGGTCGATCATCTCGTCGCAAGTGGTGAATCAATAATGCCTTTGGTGTGGTGCTGCGTGCTGCCTGTTCGCTTTTCAGGCAGGCATCACAAAGCTCTGGCGACTCTCCTTCCTGCTCAAGTGGGCAGCCTCATCAAACGGCTTGTGATCTCTGAGCGTTGCATAACAAATGCGCGCCAGCTTGTTGGCCAGCGCACATGTAGCTTTGTTGTGGTTACTGCGACCTTGCACCTGTAGCGCCCACCAGCGCACGCCCTGCACCTGCTTGCCCGCCCCTTGGGCCACCTGCGCCGCACTGAGCACACTGCGCGCGCCGTGCGTGAGCAGCATGCGCAGGTAGCGGTCGCCCTTCTTGGAGATGCGGCCCAAGTACCGGCTCGATCCCGAGCTGTATTCACGCGGTGTCAGCCCGAACCAACTAGCGAAGTGGCGTGCATCCGTAAAGTGCGTCACATCGCCCGAAGTAGCCGCCACCATCGCGGTGGCAGTGAGCAGCCCAACACCCGGCACCGACAGCAGCAAGGTGCAAGCCGGGCTTTGCCGTGCTGCCAGGCTCAGTTGTCTCTCCACCTGGGCGATGCGCGCTTCCAGCAGCCGTATTTCTTCAAGTAATTGCCCAGCGGTGTGGCGGATCAGTTCAGGAACGGCTGACTGTGGATCAGCCAGTACCCGGCCGAGCGCTTCGATGCCGGTGCGGGCACCTTGGGGAATGGCAATGCCAAACTCCCGGCAAAAGCCCCGCAGGGCGTTGATGCGTGAGGTGCGGGTGCCCATCCACAGCGAGCGAATGCGGTGCAGCCCTTGCAGGGCTTGTTGTTCGACAGACTTCACGCGCACGGGGCGCAGGTCTGATGCCCTTGCAGCTTCAAGCAAGGCAGCCGCATCTTTGGCATCGGTCTTGTTGCGCCGCACGTAGGCGCGAACGTACTGGGCAGGCAGCAAGCGAACTTGGATGCCCAAAGCGTTGAGCCAACGCGCCCAGTGGTGGGCGGAGCCGCAGGCTTCCATGACCACCAGGCCCACCGAGCGATTGACGAACCAGCGCTCGAACTGGGTGCGCGTGAGGCGCTGGGTTTCAACGATGTGCCAGTGCTCATCGGCGACGGCGATCTGGAAGACGGATTTGGCCAAGTCGACGGCCACGGTTGTAGCATGCATGTCGGACTCCTTTGTTTGAACACCTGATCCCCACGCCCATGAAGACCAGTGCGCTAATTTCGCGCAAACAAACGGGGGAGTCCATCCCATCAGTCAAGCGGCCCTGTCGCGGCGAGCCGCGCCAGTCCGCTTACCTCCAACGTTTGAGCGTCCGCTTTCAGGTGCCACCACAGACTGCTCCTGGCCGATAGTACTCACTCGCTGGCATGTTGCGCTTGAGCTTGAAGCGAACCTTGGCGCTGTCTTAGATATTGACGCCAAAATAGTAGATGAGTCCCAAGGTGGCATCTGTCTCAGACTTTCTCAGCGAATGGTCGCCAGACGCAATGGTGAATGGCACCAAGCAGTCGCTTCGTCTAACAGACTAACAAACGCAAGTTCGTTGACCGTACCGTAGGATCTTTGCGAGACGTTTAGCGTCGCCGGCCCTGCCCCGGCTGGGCTACGCCACTAAAGACAGAACAGAGCGTCCTTAGTCAGTTTGTCCTAGAAACCATGGCAGCTTCGAGAGACAGGTCCGGTCTGAGCCACGTAGCGAGGCTATCAGGCAACAGCGGCGCCGCTCCTGTGACCACAGCGCCGAGATCCGCGACTACCTCTTCGACAGTAACACCGTCGTCCTGGTACTTCTCCTCGTCCGTGATGGGCTCGAAATCAGGTCTTCCCAGGAGCACCTCGAATAGCTGGGCGCGGCTCAGTACTTTCTCGTACTGGAACTGTTCATAGTCGTTAGCCAGGAAAGGAATGCCTATGCGCACGCACCCGTTTTTTGTTACTTCTGCTAGGCTGTTCACCCGATCAATGCGCCCGATACGCTGCTCAAGGCGTGCCGGATTCCAGGGAAGGTCATGGTGGATGACTTCTGCGCATTCACGGTGCAGGTCGATCCCCTCAGAGCCGATTGCTGTGCATACAAGAATATCCGGTGCCAGAGGTGAGTTGAAGGCCGCGCAGATGGTCACCCGCGTTTCCGGGTCGACTGATCCAGTCAATGTAGCCACCACGCGGTCTTCTTCGTCCTCGCCTGTCTTCAGGTTGACGCCGCGCCAAAGGCTGCGGCGCTGAGTGTTGGTACGGTCACGCGGATTGATCGTGCCATTGGCACGCGCCAGCGCTTGCAGGAAGCGCACAATTCGACTCCACGCGCTTTCAGCGGCGCCAGAGGAACGCAGACCTTCATAGACAGCATCGTTCCGGGCAGCTCTTTCACCTTCGCGAAGGTAGCGCCTGAGTAAGTCTGTTCGCAGCGCCACCTTGCGCAGACCCACCTGCAACTCGGCAATGACGCCATAGAAAGCTTCGGGCGTAGCGGCCTCCAATTCGCCGTTAGCAGGCGTCAGCCGACTGGCCTCGTCCTCCAGCAGCCGCCACAAAGCTTGGTCAAATGCAGTCGCGGATACATCCGTCGTTTCTTCGATCCAGAGGTTGCGTTGCCCCCACGCCGCCACCACCTTATCGTGCATGCGGCATATCTCCTTCGCATCGGGTACATGGTTCTCGCGCGTGCCTCTCACATCGAGCAACAGCGGACCGTGGGCGCCTGCGCGTACGCACTGTGCCAATACCACCAACATTTTGAGTGCGGGAGACGGAACGATCCGGCTTAAACGTACATGCTCCTCCAGGGACCAAAGGTCGAGCAGCCGCAGCACTCGGCGCTCAGTAGGCAACGTCTGCGCTGAGATCAATGCATTGAGTACGTACTGCCTGGCAGCCTCGCTGTCGCGATCAACGCGCACCGGTTGTCCCTGCAAGCGAAGCCAACTACGATAGATCGGCAAGTCGGTGAAAAGGCTGTCATGCAAGATGGACCGGCGCAGACCAGCCCGCTCGTCGGTATCCACCCCCCAGTGGGCCTCGATTCGCTGACGCACTGCTTCGCTGATTTCGTGCACCGTCGGCACGCGCTCGCAGAACACTAGCGTCTTGCGGCCTTGGAGGTAATTGGCAAACACCCGCCCCACCGTCGTGCTGACCTTGGGATGATCGAAGTGATCCACCATGCGCTGGAAGCGTCCCAAAGCGTCCTTCAAAGACTGAGTCGACGTATCGATTTGTTTGTGAACCTCTGCGTTACTGGCACGGAAGGCCGCACGGCTGGAAGAGAGCCCGCGCATCAAATGCGCAGAGGTGTCTTTTCCTTGCTGCCCGCGTATCAGCGAACGAACCCGTTGGTCAATGCGCATCGCAAGGTAGTTGATGAATTCGTGCCTATCGTCCCACAAACCTCGGGCGCGGTAGAGTGCGTGCCTCGGTGGCATCATTGATTTGCCGAAATCAGCGCCAGCATGGAAGTGACGATGGGACCGGTCTTTAAGGTGCCGGACGATCAATTTACGCTGTTCAGCGAGTAGATCGTCAATGCATTCACGGTATTCGAGCGCCAGCTTGCACAGTCGCACGACGTCAGCAGCCAGGAGTGCATCGTTAGCGGCCCTAGCGACCCGCTCGCCTACCCCAGAGGACTGTGCAGCGCATAAGGTGGCGAGGCACGTCGCATCGTCAGGGGACAGTTTGATCAAGGCTTCCTCGAAGCGACGGCTGCTGGCTAAGCAACTGGCCACAAGACTCGCAGCCCCCCCGTCGAACATGGCAGCGAGAACTCGCGCGCTCTTCCCCTTCGGAGACATGGCATAACCGAGCACGCGCCGCATCTCGCCCTCTTCCAACTGAAAAGGGGTCGCCGACATCAGTAGCTTGCTTGCGACTGCAGGCGCAATGATTTCGCGGAAACGGTCGGCCCCGTTAGCACCCGACTTCCAGTTGTGCGCTTCATCAACGACGGCAAGACAGATACCTGACTCCTTCAGCTTCTCTGTGACGACACGATCGAGGAAGGTAGCGAAGAACTGCTGCACAGTACGCTCGTCAACCTGCTTGGGGGTCATTCGAATGGACTCCCACTGCGCGCACAGATCCGGATTCTGTTGGAGCACCGCATCGACACAGGCACCGGAGCGGTATAGGTTAGTTCGCGCCATCTCGTCAAGGTCACGAAGCTTCAATGGACCGACGATCCCGCGAACCGCTTTCAAGACAGCCTTACAGATCGGAAGAGCACACGTCTGAACTC
>ERZ650302.1585-NODE-1585-length-12616-cov-8.588090_pt1 | contig 12616 bp, 10 predicted proteins | sample MGYA00376238_ERZ650302 | MGnify/ENA primary metagenome ERZ650302 (study PRJEB26733, sample SAMN07839298) | wastewater metagenome | biome: urban; feature: wastewater treatment plant; material: waste water | place: USA: North Carolina | collected 2016-04-28 ... | reverse complement strand
TCATAAGTCCAGATAATGGCAGCAAGATGCCCTGAACCAACGGTCACCGGCCGAAGGGAAAGGTAAAGGGCAAAAGCTCCTAGCCCAGGGCAGCGCCCTGGGCTAGGAGCTTCTGCCCTTTCAGGGCGTGTGGGGCAACTATTCATACATTATCGGCTCATTCATACATTATCTGCTCAGCCAAGCCTCCGGATTGAGCTTGGCAGTCTCCTTGCGAAGCTGGAACTGGAGGATGTTTTCAGAGCCAACACTACCCAAAGCCTGACGGGTACGTACCTTCTGACCCTTATGAACGCTGACCGATTTCAGATTACAGTAAACAGAGATGTAGGCACCATGACGGACCAGCACGTTCCACATGCCACCATAACCGAAGACGGCACTCACCTCACCATCGTAGATGCTGCGAGCCACACAACCCGGCTTGCCCTGGATATTGATACCCTTATTGTCGAGCGTTACACCCTTCAAACCTTCTACATGATACTGACCGAAATGACTCACCACACGGTAACTGCCGCTGATAGGCATCGGCAATCGGCCACGGTTAGCCTCGAATCCACCGCTCAGCATGCGGTCTACCGAACTCAAGGTAGAAGCCTCCTGTGCCTCCTTCCTGGCAGCGGCAATCTCACGGGTACTGCGTTCCGCATCCATCTTCGCCTTCAACTCGGCAGCCCGTCTTTCAGCCTCCGCCTTTCTTGCAGCCTGTTCGGCAGCAGCCTCACGGGCAGCCTGTTCTGCGGCGGCACGCTTGGCAGCCTCGGCAGCAGCACGCGCCCTAGCCTGCGCTTTTGCCTTCGCCTTAGCCTCAGCCTGGGCAGCAGCCTCCTCCTGAGCCTTTCTTGCAGCCTCGGCAGCCAGTCTTGCTTCTTCGGCAGCCTTTCTGCGGGCAGCTTCGGCAGCAGCCTCACGCGCCTTGGCTTCGGCTATACGACGGGCATTCTCCCTGGCAGCAGCCTCGGCAGCAGCTTTCTTGCGAGCCAGTTCCTCGGCACGCTTCTTGGCGGCAGCAGCGGCAGCAGCCTTTCGCTTAGCCTCGGCAGCAGCACGGGCTCTCGCCTTGGCAACTTCCCGAGCAATCAGACGGTCAATCTGTGCATTGATTGCCGCATCTTTCTGACGCTGGTCGGCAATCACAGCCTGAATGGTCTTCTGCTGTTTCTGCAGTCCCTGCACCATTTCCTGCTGCTGGGTCTGCTTACCTTCCAATGCCGTCTTCTCCTGCTTACCCTTATATAATAAGGTGTTCTTATGTCCCTTTACATGCTGCAACTGCTGGTGCTTCTCGTTCACCTGCTTCTGCTTAGCCTTTACAGCCTCGCCCTGCACCTTCTGATAGGAAGAATACTGGCGGATGAAGGAAAGGCGGCGATACATCTGTGTCAGATTCTTGGCACTGAAGATGAACATCAGCTTGTCCTGAACCGTATGATGACGGCTCATATAGCGCATGGAACGGATATACTTGTTCTTACGGTCCTGCAACTGTTGCTGAAGCGTTTTCAACTGTGCCTGCAGAATGCCGATATTGCCGTCAATATGATGGATATCCTTCTGGATACCGTCAATCTTCTTCTGACGCTGGTCTATTTCTCCGTTCAGCGCCATCAGGTCTTCAAGACGTTTCTTCACATCCGCCTTATTTCTCTGCAAAGCCTGCTCCTGCTCTCTGATCTTCTTCCGGATAGAAGCGCGCTGTCCCTGCAAACCTCGGATAGAGGCATTGCTATAGGTTGCCGCCTTGCGTTCTGCTCTGGTTGGCGCAGCTGGTTTGTATGTCTTTCTGGCCGCATGACTTCTGCTGTTCGTCTTTCTGGCAGGAGTAGCAGCCTTCTTTTTCGCAGTTACGGCAGTCTTTCTCACCGGCTTCTTCTGGGCAGAATGCTTCTGCGCAAAAGGTGCGAGCGAGAAGGTGATTGCCATGATGAATAATAAGATTCGCTTCATTTCTTATATTAAAAACCCATGTTCTATAATTTCAAACTCTTGATGAGTATTTACATACTCAATATCTTGCTGAGCACATCAGTTGGAGAAATCTGCTTGTATTTGCCCGAAATCTCGGTCTGAGTGCTCCATTTGCTGTCGGTCTTCACCTGATTCAATTCCAGATTGATCTTAGCCTCCTGCTTTTTCCTGGTAGCAGTAGTGGTCATCGACAGATTCAGGGAGGCAGGGAACATCTTGACGCCTACACTCTTGAAGTTGCCGTAGTCGACGTGGAGATTGGAGGTGCCGTTCTGCGCACTCTTATAGACAACATCTGCTGCTGTGATACGGCCGGTAGTGCGGTTGGCTGTCCAGGCATAGGTCATATTGCCGTTCCTGAAACTAACCGGCACAGCATCTCCTGCCACATCCAGTCTGGCATCAAACTTCTTCAGGTCTGATTCCTTCACAGTCCTTTCGCCCGGCAGGAGCAGCTGGTTCCAGAAGAGAGCCTGCAGAGAATAGAAGGAGATGCCCTGCTTCTTGAGGAAGTCTACCTGGGTATAATCTGCCTTGATATATTCCTTGTGCAGACGGTCGATGATAAGTACATGGTCGGGAGTAAACTCCAGACGGCCCACCTCTGTACCTAAGATAGGAATAAAGAGCTGGATGCGGATGATTTCATCCTTACGCATGCTCAGTTTGCCCGGCACGGTAATATCCTTATCACCAGCCTGGAGAGTAAACGACATGTTGCCTACAATATTCTTGGTATACACCTGATTGTCTGAAACCTTCTGTACGAAAGCCAACTTCTTGAGCGTCTCACTCTGACGAGAGTCAGAACCCTTGGTGGCATTCTCTTTCTGATGACTGGCTGATGTGGAGCCAGAGCCCTGTACATTCTTGCTGGTTCCGCAAGAACCGAGGAGCAGGATGCTGCAGGCTGCGGCAAGCAGCATCATCTTATTCTTCTTCATTATATATTTCATCTTTCCTGATTTTTCTACTTTCCGTTTATTTCTTCTTACCTTTTCTAACTGACTTCTTCGTAGCGGCAGGTTTCTGCTTTGGCGCATTACGCTTCTTCAGTTCTTCTTCGGTAATATATTGTCTGTTCTTAATCTTCCATGCCAGCACCTCAGTCTGGTTCTCGCCGGTATAGGCTTTCTTCCAGAAATCTACGGATTCATCGGCCATACCATTCATATAATAGATATCGCCGGCATGTTCCAGAACCGTACTGTTATCTGCGGTGGAATCGCGGTTTTTGAGTGCCTGGTCTATATAGGTCTTGGCATCAGCATAGCGTTCTTCCATAAAGAGAATCCAAGCATAGGTATCCAGATAAGTACCGTTGTTCGGCTCTGCCTTGATGGTCTTGTAGCTCATCGACTCAGCCTTATGCAGGTCAACGCCCTTCTCGCTCAGATAGTAGGCATAGTTGTTCAGCGCCATCACGTTGTCATCTTTCCATTGCAGGCAGGAGTCGTAAGCCGCAAAGGCTTCCTGCTCTTCACCTTTCTTATGAAGGATATCGCCGGTTACGGCATAGAGGTCAGAAACCAGGTCAGCCGGCGACTGTGCATTCACCTGCGCCAATCCGAGACGGAACTCACGGAGCGCCTCGTCTTCCTTATCTTTCTGATAATACGCCATTCCACCGAAGTAATAGAACACCATTTCTTCGGGATTATACTCCTGAGCCGCCTTACATTGCTGGGAAACCAGGTCATATTTCTTCTCGTTCCAGAGCATCTGTACGAGTTGCATTCTGGCATTCACGTTATCCGGAGCTATGGTAAGCACCTTTTCGAAGGCACGGCAAACAGAGTCGGCCGGCATCTTCTTCAAACTCATATAAGCAGCTTTCATCTCTGCCACATCGGCTGACGGATGAGCCACGTTGAGCGCCTTGTCAAACAGCGCAATCACCTTGGTAGAATCGCCCCCTTCGCTCTCGTTCTTCTGAATGAAAGAGCGGTACATCATCACCTTGGTCTCCAGATCCGATTTCGGACTCATCAATATCTTATCGAGCATCTGCTCGGCAAGCTGCTCCTGATGGGTGGCATTATAATAGTCGTAAAGCGACATCTGGGCATAGGAATTGTCAGGCTCTTCCTTCAGCACATCGGTAAAGCACTTGTAAGCTTCCTTCTGGCGGTCGTGCTGTACGAGCCAGTTGCCCAGCATTGTCTTGTACTGCATATCCAGCGGATGCTGGTCTACCAGCGACTTCAGTTCCTGATAGGCAGCCTTCTTGTCGTTCATCAGTTCATAAACTCTCATTTTAGAGAGGGTGAACTGTTCGCTTTCACCTTCTTCCACCTCAAGACGCGAAATGGTTTTGAGTACTGATTTATAATCCTTATTCTGGGAATAAAGCTGAACCAGGATGCGGAGGGCATCGGTATTATCGTGGTTTTTGGCATACAGATCCTCATAGGCATTGATGGCAAGATCGTATTTCTGGCTACCTATATAATATCTGCCCAACTGCTCTGCATAGGTCTGGTTTTCCGGATTCAGTTCTATTGCCTTCTGCATATAGGCAAGTGCCAGGGAATCCTGCTTGAGCTGAGAATAGAAAAGCGACTCATAGAAATAGGTTTCAGCCGCCTTCGGGTCAATCTTCCGGGCATGCTCAAAGAGGTCGAAAGCTGCCGAATAATTGCCGGCAGCCTGCTGGCGCGCTCCCTCCAGGAAGAAATAGTTGTAGCGCTGGCGGTCGTTCGGAGAGAGATGGTCCTCCTGAACCGCCGGCTTCTGAACCGGCTGCACCTTCTTCTTACGGGCAAGCGACGGCATGGCTACCGAACCCAGCAAGACCAGCCCCATTGCCCAACTGATATTTCTAAGATTCATCTTCACGATTCTAATCCTTTCTATTCTATCTTTAATAATCTGTTATTTTACACCCGTATGACCGTATCCGCCGGCTCCACGTTCGGTTTCATCGAGCTCATTAACCTCGATGAAATCGCATTGTTCGTGCTTGGCCAGCACCATCTGGGCTATACGTTCGCCATCGTTGATAACGAAATCCTCTGTAGAGAAATTGATGAGCAGAACCATGATTTCACCGCGATAATCGGCATCGATGGTTCCCGGCGTATTCAGTACAGTAATGCCATGCTTCAAAGCCAGACCGCTGCGAGGACGGATCTGCGCTTCATAACCTGCAGGCAAAGCCATATAAAGACCGGTTGGCACCAGTCGCCGCTCCATAGGATGAAGCACGATTGCCTCATCGATGTTTGCACGCAAATCCATGCCGGCACTCTGAGGTGTGGCAAACGCAGGTAGAGGCTGATGCCCCTTGTTGATAATCTGTACTTTTATCATGACTTTTTCTTTTTTATCTGTGTCTGAGTTTAATAATCTGCAAAAATAAGCAATTTTGATGGAATAAATGAATTTTTGAGGATAAAAACATGTAATTTATCATATTTTATTTTGATTTGTGCTTACTTTAGTGTATTTTTGCGCTACAGAATCAAGTAATACAATAATATGGAATGGAAACAACTGATATCCAACAAGCGTTTCGGACAGGAGCATAAGCATGCCGAGCGCCATGATGATCGCTCTGAATTCAAGCGCGATTACGACCGTCTTATCTTTTCATCGGCATTCCGCCGCCTGCAGAACAAGACGCAGGTTTTCCCTTTGCCGGGCAGCATCTTCGTTCACAACCGCCTCACCCACAGTCTGGAGGTGGCGAGTGTGGGCATGTCGATAGGTAACGACATTTCCCGACGTGTCATCCAGAAGCGGCCTGAACTGAAGGATACGCTCGTCGAGGAGATAGGTACCATCGTAAGTGCAGCCTGTCTGGCACATGATTTGGGCAATCCGCCTTTCGGTCATTCCGGCGAGAAAGCCATCCAGACTTTCTTCTCTGAAGGACCGGGTCAGAAGATAAAATCAATGGTTTCATCGGAGTTTTGGGATGATATTACGCATTTCGAAGGCAACGCAAATGCCTTCAGAATCCTGACCCACCGGTTCAAGGGGCGCCGTCAGGGAGGCTTCGTGATGACCTATTCCATGCTTGCTTCCATCGTAAAATACCCGTTTGCAAGCAGTCTTGCCGGCAACCACGGCAAATTCGGTTTCTTTGCTTCCGAAGCGGAGTCTTACAGGAAAATTGCCGATGAATTGGGCATTTTTTGCAAATCTGCACCGGGTGAGCCTCTCAAATACGCCCGCCATCCACTTGTATATATGGTAGAAGCTGCCGACGATATCTGCTACGAAATCATGGACATTGAAGACTCCCATAAGCTCAAGATTCTTTCCTTTGCCGAGACGGAGCACTTACTGCTGAGTTTCTTCGATGAAGATATCCAGCAGAAGATACGCCAGCGCATCATCGACGAAGAAATGACTGACGAAAACGAGAAAGTGGTTTACATGAGAGCCAGCGTCATCGGCAAACTGGAGAACGAATGTGTGGCAGCCTTCCTGGCGCACGAGGAGGAAATCCTTGCCGGAACTTTCGAGGGCAGTCTCATCGACCATATTTCCGAGCGCCAGAAAAAGGCATACAAGGAATGTGAGAAGATCTCCTACTCTAAGATTTACCAAAGCAAGCCGGTACTCGACATAGAACTGTCGGGTTATCAAATCATGGCAACTCTGATGGAGGTTTTCATCGAGGCAGCCGTCAACCCATCGCGTTTCTACTCCAAGCAGCTCTTGCGCCGGGTAAGCAGCCAGTATGATATAGAGAACGAGAATCTGGAGGAGCGCATCATGGCGGTAATTGATTATATCAGCGGCATGACCGACATCTATGCGCTCGACATCTATCAGAAGATCAACGGAATCAGTCTGCCTATTGTATAAGGGAAAATGTAAGGGATAAAACAGATCTTAAACTAAAAAATAACACGGACAATTTGAATTTGTCCGTGTTATTTTTTTCTTCTTATTTTAAAAACACCCCGTATAACGGCATGTTGGTGATATTAGCCTGCTGACGATAAGGCAACATAGAATAACGGATGGCTGAAATATCCGGATGCTCCATCAGATAATGATGAAGGGAGGTTGCCTTGACGCTTGTACCCCCTTTTACCTCAATAGGCAATAAGACACCATCACGCTGAATCAGAAAATCCATTTCCATACGAGAAGTATCGGAACTGTAATAATAGATATGCTGCAATCCGGATGCAAGCAACTGCTGCAACACATACTGTTCCGTAAAAGCTCCTTTATATTCAGTAAATACCGCATCACCCAAAAGAACCTCCTTGGCAGACGTATCAGCCATGGCGCCCATCAACCCGCAATCGCATAAATAGAGCTTAAACGCCGATAAATCTTCATAAAACTTCAGAGGCAACTCCGGCTTCGATACCTTTGTTATCTTATACACCAGTCCAGCATCCACCAGCCACTGGATGGCAAGTTCAAATTCCTTGGCCCTACCGCCCTTCTTCAATACGCCATAGACAAACTTTTTGTTCTCCTTCGACAACTGCCCCAGAATGGATTGCCAAACCATATCAATTCGGGGCACTTCCTGTGATGGAGCATGCTTGGAGAAATCACTGGCATAGTTGGAAAGAATCTCGTTCTGCAGGCTGCGCACCTGATTGAGCAACTTATTTTCAGCAAAAGCCTTTACCACTTCGGGCATGCCACCTACATAATAATATTGTCGCAGCAAATCCTTCAGTTTTTCGTGAAAAGCATTCATCAGTTCATAATCATGGCTGTGCATCAGCTTCAGCAACTGCTCCTCGCCCATCGCCATGAGGAATTCCTCGAAATCCATCGGAAAGAGACGCAAAGTCTGCACCTTGCCTACAGGAAACGAGACTCCTGCATGCAAAGCAACTCCCAGCAGAGAACCAGCTACTACAATATGATATTCCGGGGCATCTTCACAGAAATATTTCAAAGCCTCTAAAGCCTGCGGGAATGCCTGCACTTCATCCAGAAAAATAAGAGTTTTGCCTGGAATAATATCTACCCCAGTCAAAGCACTTAAGCCCTGAATGATTCTGGCGACATCAAAATCACCCGAATAGATAGCTTGCAGGTTTACATTCCTATCGCAACTTACGTAAGCCAGACTATCAAATTCCTGCCTACCGAATTCCTTAAGGACATAAGTCTTTCCACATTGTCGTACACCATTAAGAATCAATGGCTTGTGGTGTTCCTGACTCTTCCATTCCAGAAGCTGTTCATATACCTTTCTCTTCATATCTTTACACTTTTAGACACATAAAAATGCCAGAACGATACACTTTTCGACACATGAAACCATGCTATCATTACACTTTCTGACACATAAAACCTGCGCAAAGATACACTTTTCGACACATAAAACCAAAATTCCGCTGCCTTTTCCGAGATTCATTAAGACTATTTAACCGAGGCTAGCAGTTTTTACTGAAAACAAAAATCCCATGTTTCTATTGCCAATAAGCAATAAGAACATGGGATTCTGCGATATAGTCTAGATTTCTTTTTCCTTATAAATCAAATTATTGGCTCCGCTCGTAATCTTCAGAGCCTCAGGATGTTCCTTAATAAAACTGTTGATGTGGCGAACTCGCTTCTCTTCGAGAATCTCATCGATGGCGATGAGGATACCGGTCTCCTCCACATCACCAAAACCATAGTTGATGGCGGTACCGAAAAGCTTCATCGTAGGACTCAGACTCATGTAGGCATTAACAAGAGGAGGAATATTATAACCCAACTTGCGAACTTCACGGTTCAGGATACGATAGTCTGCCTTGAAGTCATCTTCTGTAAAGATGGCAGCCAAATCACTCTCCGGAGTATCCAATTTCAGCGGTTTCATCGGGATTACGAGGTTCTCCTTGTCATCAAAATGCTTCTTGAGGAAATAGAGAATCATGTCGCGGCCACGACGGATGTAAGACGGATACATCGTCATCTTGCCGAAGAAATATTTTACTTCCGGATAGAGAACCGTCAAAGCGCCCAAACCATCCCAGAGATTGTCGAGAGCAAAGATGCTCTTGGTGTTGGTACGCACATTCTGATATTCGAGCGAAACGAAGGAACGGCCCAACTCTACGGTATAAGGCATATACTCCTTGAGGAACTTGTCGGAGAAATGGAACATGTGGCTGGTTGCCAGCTTAGGCTGTCCCTTCTCATCGAGCTGCCAGTCCCTACCCAGGAGATAACGGTAACCGCCGATAATCTCATCGGCTTCAGGATTCCAGACAATCAGCTGCTTGTAACAGTTGTCACCAAAGTCGAACTCATCAAGATCCATAGATTTGCCCGTTCCGCCTCCCGCTTCGCGGAAAGCGATTTCACGAAGTCGACCAATCTCTTTCAGCACATTAGGCGAATCATTTGCCGTAACGATGTAAATCTCGTTATGGCTCTTATTGGTCATTCTCAGTTGCTTGTCGGGTGTAAGCTCGCTCTTCAGGAGCTCACGGTCAATCGGTTGGATGATTTCTTCTTCCATATTACTCTTCTTCTATGCTATGATTCTACGATTTCGTTAATATAAAACAATGTTCCCGGGTTTTGCAAACCATTAAAGTTCATAAACCCTGTCTTCAACATACTGCGCCCACTCGGTAGCCGACTTGCTCTTATCAAAAGTCTGCCAAGGAATCGGTTTGCCGATGGAGATGCGGAAATGCTTGCCCACATTCCTGTACATCTCGTCAACCAGGAACAGCATGGCGAGATTGAACGGCAGATACTTGTCGCTAAATCGGGCGATGCGGTAGAAACGTTCAGAGTTGCGCCCTCCGAAATGGATAGGCACCACATCGCGCTGATATTCTATACTCTTAGAGATAAACGTCTTCTTCCAAGGCAGGTCGTGGATGGTTCCATCCTTGCGCTTGCGGCTGTTCAAGCCTGCCGGAAACATCAGCATGTGGTTGTCACTCTTGAAGCCCGCCTCCACCATCCGTGGGAAATCGCGACTCTGGCGACCCGTCTTGTTGATGCCGATACTTACAGGTTTCAAACCCGGCAAGTTGAGCAGAAGATCATTCACCAGATAGCGGAACTTGCCATCATAGTGCTTGCCGATGATGGAACCGAGACATACACCGTCCTGTCCGCCCAGAGGATGATTGGAAACAAAGGTATAGAGTTTGCCGTCGTTCTTGTCAGGCAGGTTTTCCAAGCCTACGATTTCAACATCCATCTTCAGATAGCGCACACATTCGGTGAGCCATTCAGTACCCGAAAGGCCACGGCTCTCCCACAAGAACCTGTTCACCTCGTCCTCGTGAATAATCTTCTTGAGCCAGGAAACCAGGAAGCGCGGTACGAATTTCACCTTGCTTCCCATCTTGCTCTTAAGAATCTTATCTATGTCTATCGTTTTCTCTATTGATTCACTCATGTTTGCTAAAACTTATATAAGTTAGTGCAAAAGTAACTCAACTTTTTCAAATACGTGCCATTTTTTCCAAAAAAATAGCAAAAAAGCGAAAATTTATTAGTTTTTTTAAACTATCACGACAAATCGAGCCCATTTTGCACGTATTTTTGCAAAAACATCACACTTGATGAGAACAAAAAGGCGATGCCCGAAACTGGAAGGTGAAGTTGACCAAAAACAACTTTTTCATTAAGTTTTATAAATTTTGTGGGAAAATGTAAGGCTATATGGAGATTTTTATGTACCTTTGAACCCAAATTTATACACTAATAAGTACGCACGCAATATTATAACGCGATAAGACAGCAAAAAGATATATGATAAAGACAGCAGAAACATATCACGTACCGGTGCTCCTCAAGGAGAGCGTTGACGGGTTGAACATACAGCCAGGAGGCATCTATGTAGACGTAACCTTCGGTGGTGGCGGACATTCCAGAGAGATTCTGTCGCGCCTGACTGAGGGAGCGCACCTGTACAGTTTCGACCAGGATGCCGATGCAGAGCGCAACGTGGTGGCAAACGAGAACTTCACCTTCGTATGCTCCAACTTCAGATTCCTGAAAAACTGGATGCGCTACTACGGGGTAGACGGACTCGACGGACTGTTAGCCGACCTGGGCGTATCGAGCCACCACTTCGATGACGAGACCCGCGGTTTCTCCTTCCGTTTCGACTCCCCACTCGACATGCGCATGAACAAGCGTGCAGGCAAGACTGCTGCCGACATCGTAAACGAATATGACGAAGGTGCCCTTGCCGACATCTTCTACCTATACGGTGAGCTGAAGAACTCGCGCCGCATCGCCTCGGCACTCGTCAAGGCAAGAGCCGAGAAGCCCATCCTCACCACCAAAGACTTCATGGCAGCCGTAGAGCCCCTCTTCAAGCGGGAACGCGAGAAGAAAGACATGGCAAAACTCTTCCAGGCGCTGCGCATAGAAGTGAACCACGAGATGGACGCCCTGAAAGAGATGCTCCGCTCAGCCACGGAACTTCTGAAACCGGGAGGCCGACTCAGCGTCATCACCTATCACTCGCTGGAAGACAGAATCGTAAAGAACATGATGAAAGCGGGCAATGCAGAAGGCAAGATAGAGCAGGACTTCTTCGGAAGAATAGAAACCCCTTTCAAACTCGTGAACAACAAGGTAATCGTTCCCGATGCCGACGAGCAGGAAAGAAACCCTAGGAGCAGAAGCGCCAAACTAAGAATAGCAGAAAAGAAATGATAAACGATAAAGACATAAACATCAGTGAGAAGCCTATAGCCGAAGAAAAGGCACAGGCATCACAGGAACCGCCGAAGCAGGAAACTCCGCAGCAGGAGCCACAGCAGCAGGAGGCTCCACAGGCTTCGCTCAAGGAAGTGATTGCCAAGCAAGCCATTGAGGAAGAGGCTTCAGGATCATCGAGCTTTACGCTGCGAAAGATTCTGGGTGGAGACATTCTTACCGCACAAATCATACGCCGGCAGATATGGCTCGTTATCCTCATCGTGTTTTTTGTCATTATCTACATATCCAACCGATACAATATCCAGAACGATATCATCGAGTTGGACAAACTGCAGAAAGAACTGCAAGACACCAAATACAAAGCGCTGTCTACAAGCAGCCAGATAACAGAGAAGAGTCGTGAAAGTAATGTGCTCGACATGCTGAAGCATAGCAAGGACAGCACCCTGCACATCGCCACACAACCTCCTTACATCATAAACGTACCAGAAGAATGAGCAAGTTTGAGCATAAGAAAGTAATGCCGCGCTATAGTGCCATCGCCATCATCATGACCCTGATTGCCACCGCCATCGTAGGAAAAGCACTCTACATCATGACGGCTAAGCACGACTACTGGATGCAGGTTGCCGAGCGACAGAAGAGAGACTCCGTGACCGTGAAGCCTAACCGAGGCAACATCCTGAGCTGCGCAGGACAGCTGATGGCGAGTTCGCTGCCTGAATTCAAGGTATTCATGGACTTCAAGGCGCTGACCGAAGCCGGCAACGACTCGCTTTGGGATGCCAAGCAGGATTCCATCTGCCAGGGACTCCACAAGATATTCCCGGAGAAGACAGCAGAGGAATTCAAGCGCCATCTCATAGAGGGACGCGGTAAGAAGAGCCGCCACTGGGCGGTATATGGAAGTCGTATCGACTATAACACCTTCACCGAGGTGAAGGCGCTGCCAATTTTCCGCCTCACTCCCTACAAGAGCGGATTCCACTGGGAGGAATACAATGCCCGCACCCGTACCTACGGTTCG
>ERZ650302.1584-NODE-1584-length-12631-cov-4.653308_pt1 | contig 12631 bp, 8 predicted proteins | sample MGYA00376238_ERZ650302 | MGnify/ENA primary metagenome ERZ650302 (study PRJEB26733, sample SAMN07839298) | wastewater metagenome | biome: urban; feature: wastewater treatment plant; material: waste water | place: USA: North Carolina | collected 2016-04-28 ... | reverse complement strand
TATATGTGGCAGGGATTGATCCTTATAGACAGGGTCAATCAAAATATAGTGATTCATTAGGTTCTGTCTATATATATAAAAGAATGCACGATTTAACAGGAGAAAAATATCAAGATATGTTTGTTGCTTCTTATTGTGCAAGACCAGAGAAAAAAGAAATATGGGACGAACAGGCTAGACTTCTTATAAAATATTATAATGCTAGAGCACTTGTAGAAAATGATGAAGTTTCTTTTATAGATTACATGATTGCCAAAGGAGATGCACATTATTTAGAAAAACAACCAGATTGGCTAAAAGAAGTTGTTCCAAATACTACAGTGAGGAGAGATTATGGTATTCATAGATCTGCAGAAAAGATTAGAGATTTTCTACACACATGCTTGAAGAAGTATCTAGAAGAACCTATTTTTGTAGAAAAGGATGAAAATGGTAATACAATAAGAGAAATATTAGGAGTTACGAAAATATTTGATCCTGTATTATTAGAAGAAATTATACAATATAATGATGAAGATAACTTTGACCGAGTTATTGCTGCAGAACTAGCAATAGCACAAGCAATGAAAATGGACCCCATATTTGGAAAAATCTCTTCAACAAAGGATTCTAGAATGGAGTCTTTATTGAAACCGAAAAAACGAAATGTCCTTTTTGATAATTCTAAAGGATTATTTACAAATAATAAAAATAAATTATTTAGATAATATGGGTATAATTAGATATACAAAGGATGCTACCATTAGGTATGCCTATCTAAACATTTTTCCTGACCAGTTTAAAACTGATAAAGAAAAGGAAAATGAAGGATGGATAAAAAATACTATGGATTATTTTGCTAACAAAGCGTATGCAGAATATATTAAAAATAGAGATACATTTGTAAAAAATTATGACCTGGTAAAAGGAATACTCAGACCAGAGGATTTCTTCCAAGAACCAGAAGTAAAAAGTTTTACAGATATATTAACAAGTAATATACAATTACCAACTTATGTAAAACATTATTCTATTCTTACAAATCCAATTAATGAGTTAGTTGGTGAAGTTACAAAAAGACCAGATACATTTAAAGCCAAGGCTTTTGATGATGATAGTAAAGCTGAAGAATTAGAATTCAAAACACAAGCTCTACAAGAATTTATTCTTTCTCAGGCAAAACAGAAAATCATTGAAAAAGCTGCTATGGAAGGAGTTGAAATAGAGGATGAACAACTTGAACAAATGACTCTTGATAAAGTGAAGGACTCCCTGGATAGCTACACTTCAATTGCAGAAAAATGGGCTAATCATGTTCTTACAGCACAGAAAGCAGATTTTAATTTAAAAGAAAAAAGTGAAGATGCTTTTAGAGATTTATTAATATCTGCTAGACAGTTTTATCATATTTATGAAGATAATTCTAAATTAGGATTTAATGTAGAAGTAGCTAATCCTAAAAACACATGGTTCCTCACTACTCCTGATAGGAAATATGTCTCTGATCCAACTGGTAGAGCACAAGGAGCTTATGCTGCTGGTACAGTGCAGGTAATGGAACTTTCTGAGATTATAGAAACTTTTCCAGATATTACAAAAGAAGAGATTGACCATTTAAGAAGTTCGTTACAGGATTATGGGTTAATTAATGTAAGAGAGTCTAATTTAGGAAATCCTAATGCAGGAGATGGAATTGATTCTGTTACATATGATACATATGATCCACTTGTATTACAAACAAGAATGCTTATTGAATCTGAAATGAAAGAAAATGATGATGGTTTAAAAGATTTCTTAGGGCTTACATCAAATGTTTCTTCATTTGGATATAAATATGTAGTTGTAAGAGCGTATTGGATTTCTAAAAAGAAAATAGGAAAGTTGATATACCTGGATGAACTAGGAAATGAACAATCTACATTAGTTGATGAAACATATAAATCAGGAGCAATCCCTACACAACAATCATTAGAATGGGGATGGATTAATCAATGGTATCAAGGAATAAAAATAGGACCAGATATTTATCATGTAAAACCTTATAAACTTTTAAACTATTGTCCTATTATAGGTACAACACATGAAATAAAAAATACAGAAGCTAAATCTCTTGTAGATTTAATGAAACCTTTCCAAGTAATTTATAATATTTGTATGAATCAATTATATAAATTATTAGAAAAAGAAATAGGTAATGTGGCTGCTGTAAATTTAAGAAGAATACCAAGAGTAAAAGATGGAGATGGACAGGATGATATTGACATCTGGGAAATGGAAGCTAGAGAAAGAGGCGTACTGTTTGATGATGACAGTCCTGAGAATACAAAAGCTCCTGTTACTAATCAATCTGTTGCTAGAAATGTAGATTTAACAAGAACACAGGAAATTCAATCTAGATATACTCTTGCTCAACAAGTGAAAAATGAATGTTGGGAACTTGTAGGTATGTCTAAACAAAGAATGGGTTCTATATCAGCATCAGAGTCTGCTACAGGAACACAAACAGCAATGCAACAGTCTTATGCTCAAACAGAACCACTCTTTGTAGCACATGAATATGTATTAGGTCAATTGTATCAAGCTATCATTGATGCATCTTTATATATTGAAGCTAATAAACCTGAATCTACAGTATCATATATCACATCTGAAGGAGAATCTGCATTTGTACAAGTAAATGGTACAGATTTAAAATTCAGAGACATTAAAGTATTCTTGACAAATAGACCAGAAGACACCCAAATGTTCAATGAGATTAGACAATTGTCTCAGGCTATTATTCAGAATGGTGGTTCATTATATGATGTTATTGAGTTGTATAGTACAAAATCTCTTAGAGAAATGAAGAAAACATTTAAGGATTTGAGAGATAGACAAGTACAAATGCAAGAACAAGCACAACAATTGGAGCAACAAAAACTTGAACAACAACAACAAGCATTACAGACTCAATTGCAACAAGCTCAACAACAACACGAAGAACAAATTGCTAATGAGAACTATAATAAAGAACTTGATAGACTTAATAAAAAAGAAGTGGCAATTATAAATCAGTTAGGTAGAAATGAAAATGCTACAGCAGACACAGATAATGATGGATTGGCTGATGCACTAGAAATTACAAAAATGTCTACAGAACAAGACAAGGTTAATAAAGCACATCAAGCTCAATTAGCTAAAATTAATCATGATAGCGAAAAACTCGCAATAGAAAGAGAGAAAATAAAAGTAGAACGTGAAAATATGAAAAATGATGAAAAAATAGCAAAAATAAATGCAAGCAATAGATCAAATAAAGAAAAGAAATAAAAAAGATAACAAAAATAAGTAAAAAAATTCCCTCTTTCTTTGAGGGAATTTTATACTAATGCTATATTACTTAAACAATTTAAGGTAAAACGCATTTTTTCCTTTTCTATTTAATAAATTTATTTTACTTTTACTGTATAAACCAAAATAAAACATAACTACATATGGCTGATAATAACGAAAATATTTCTTTTAATATTGTAGATACTATGGAAATGGCTGGAAATACTGAGTTAATTAATGACTTAATGAGTCCAGAAACTACATCTACAAGCCCTGATGAAGTACAACCTATTGTTAAGGAGGTAGAAGAAGCACCTGCAACTCCTGTTCCTGGTAAAAAACCAAAAGAAATTGATCCTGATGCAGATAAATCTGATGATGGGGGATCATTGATTTCTAGTTTTCTAGAAGATAGTGAAGAAGATGAAGAGTTACCCACTCCAACAAAAGCAAAATCACCAGAAGAAGTTTCTCAGGAAGAACCAGATTCTCCAGATGGAAACCAGTTTTCTGCGTTAGCAAATGACTTATTTAAATTAGGTGTATTTACAAAAGATGAAGAGGAAGAAGATGATGTTGTAATTTCTACACCAGAAGAATTTCTAGAAAGATTTCAAACAGAAAAGAAAAAAGGAGCTAGTGAAATTGTTGAAAATTTTATAGGACAATTTGGAGAAGATTACCAAAAAGCGTTTGAAGCAATATTTGTAAAAGGAGCAGATCCTAAAGAATATTTCAGCACATATAATAATGTAGTTAGTTTCGCAGAGATGGATTTATCTTCTACAGATAATCAAATTAAAGTAGTGAGACAAACACTAACTGATCAAGGATTTGATGAAGAAGACATTGATACAGAAGTTGAAAGACTTCAAAATTATGGAGATTTAGAAAACGTTGCTACTAAATATCATAAAGTTCTTGTAAAAAAAGAAGCTCAGAAACTACAAAAAATAGAAGAGCAAGCAGCAGTTCAATTGCAACAAAAACAAGCAATTAGAAATCAGTATATTAATAATGTACAAAATATTTTACAAGAAAAATTAAAAATAAAGGAATTTGATGGTATTCCATTAAGTCCAAAAACAGCAAGTGAACTACAAGACTTCTTATTAGTAGATAAGTATAAGACAGTATCAGGAGAAACTCTTACAGATTTCGACAAGGCTATTTTGGAATTAAAGAGACCAGAAAACCATGAGCAGAAAGTAAAAGTTGCATTATTACTAAAAATTCTTGAAAAAGATCCTACATTATCTACTATTCAAAAAACTGGTGTGACAAAAAAATCTAATCAGTTATTTACAGAAGTAGCTAGACAAGTTCAAAAAGATAAAAAATCTGCTGGAGGAACATCAAGTATTTTCAGTAACTTATAAACTTTTAATTAATAAATTATAATTAATATGGCAATTCAATCATTACCAGGTGCAACTGGTTTTACGTATGCAAGAGTAGCTTCTATGGATAAGCGTGCTGTAGGAAAACTTACAGATGCTAATCACTTAGAATCTTTCCACTCAACAGAACCTGCTGATTACGATAAAAAAATCATTTCGTTATATACGCAGAGTTCATTATATAGTAATGACTTTCTTGATATGATCAATAAGTCAACTCCTTACTATATTGATAATAATAGTGATTCTTGGAAATGGGATATTCAAGTTCCTTACAAGTTTCCTAAAGTGATCGACATTCCAGCTACTACACAAGAAAAGGTAAAGCCTGGTATTGACGGTCAAGAATTTCAACTAGTTTTAGATACTAATGAGTTCTCTAAGAATGCAATTGTATCTATTGGTTCTAGACAATATGGTCCTAGATTCTATGTAATTAAAGATCCAGTTCCTTGGAATGCAGGTTACTTGTACACATTTACATTAGCAACAGATAATCCAATGATTGACTTTGTATCTTCTCAATTCTTACAAGTAGGTCTTGAACTAGAATTGGTAGATGCTGCAATTGGTGAATTTGATCAAGATTTGTTAGGTCTTCCTAGACTTGGTGAAAAAATTACAATGTTTGAATCTCTTGGTTCTGGTTACGGTTTTGAACACAAAATTACTGAATGGGCTGACGATAAAATGATGAGAGATGCGGCTGGAAAACCTTTGGATATTCTAGTATATGCTCCTCAACGTAGAAATCAACTTCCTTTAACAAGAAATGATGTTAAATGGGAACCATTCATTGAATTCTGGATGAGAAAATCTATGCTAGAATTGAAAGTGAAAAGAATGATTTGGTCTAAACCAAGTACAGTTAAAACTAACGGTTCTAAACAAGAACTTAAAAGAACTTCTGCTGGTATTTACCATAGAATGAGAAATAACGGTAACTTAGTACAATATAACAGAGGAGAATTCTCTGCAAACTTACTAAGATCTGTATTTGGAGATTTATTCTATAGAAGAGTAGATGTTAAAGACAGACGAGTTAAAATGTATACTAACGAAGCTGGTTTTGATGTATTCCAACAAGCTCTTAAAAATGATGCATTAAATTCTGGTCTTACATTCATGGCAGATTCTGGAAACAGATACATGCAAGGAGAAGGTCAGCATATCACTTACAATTTTGCATTTGATTCAATGGTTACTCGTGAAACAGGTAAAATTGAATTAGTTCACTTGAAAGAATTAGATTTACCACAATCTAACTTAGAGTTTGGTCAAAACAAAAAATCTACTCCAGTATTTATGGTGTTTGATGTTTCTCCAATGTCTGATGGTTCTATGGTAAACAATATTCGTGAAGTAAGAATGAAAGGTGCTCCTTCAATGACTTGGGGATATATTGATGGTACAAGACACCATTTAGGTTTTGCTAAATCTCAAGGAATGTCTTCTGCTAATAAGTTCCCAGGATATGAAATCTGGATGAAAGATAGATGTGATGTGTTTATTGAAGATTTATCAAGAACAGTATTAATTGAAGAGATACCACAGTTTTAATAAACAGTGCCTCATCAGACAATTGCTCTGATGGTGCACTATAAAATAAAAATAAAAGTGCACCAATTATTTTCGCATAATTGCGGCACTATAAAATAAAAATGAGACTACTCCCCTCCACCCACACACCATATGGGGAGTAAGTTCTCATCAAACAAAATACATTCTATTTGCCTCTTTAAAAATGCACACTTATAGAATCTTTTTAAGTAAGTTTGTTCGTTTAGTGGCTAGGACCCAGACAAGTTTCTGGAAACAGGAGTTCGAATCTCCTACAAACTTCAAATTACAAACCAATTAATAATTAAACTACATATTATGGGTAAGTTAGGAAAAATCTCAACTTTAAAAAAAGATTATAATAATTCTCAGTTACAGACTATGCAAGGAGGACTTGCATCAAAAGGATTAACCAGAATCCCTGGAGCAGGAGTATTTAAATATCCTTATAAAGAATTAGATGGAAAGTATAGAACAGGATTAGATCCTGATGCTTCTTACATTAAAAGAATTCAAGATCCTACAGAAAGAGAATTAGAAAAAGAAAGAGTTACTAAATTAAGACAAAAACTTGAATCAGAGCTAGGAGATATTGACTTAGGTCCTAGAAGTTCTTTCTGGAATTATGGATTATCTGTATCCAATGATGATAACTTGCATGTACAACCTGTAAAACTTATGGATGGAGATAACATCTTTGATTTATCAAATCCTCTTCAAGAATTACAATTTTCATGGTTAAGAGTACATCCTACTATTGCTAGTTCTTATCAGGCATGGGAAAGAGGAGATTATCCTGCAGATACACAATTCTATGTTGCTGATGATGAAATTGAAAATGCTGTATTATTCAAGAAAAAACAACTTATTAATAAAGCAATTATTAAATTTGATTCTATGTCTCCAGAGAAGAAGAAAAAAGTTGCTAGACTTTTAGGTCTTCCAGTTACAGACAATACAACCGAAGAATCTGTTTATAATCAAGTTGATAACTTACTAAAACAAACTGAGTTTAAAAATGGTAAATTTAGTGGATTAGATCCAGTGAAAGTATTTAACCAGTTTGCTGATATGAAGGAAAATTTATTAAATATTAAAGACCTTGTTAAACAAGCACTACATCACTCTATTTATAGAATGAAACCAAATGGTAAAATTTATGAAGGAGAATTTGAAGTAGCAATGGATGAAGATGAATTAGTAAAAATGCTTGCTGATGATGATAATCAAGACACATTATTAACATTAGAAGGTAAACTAAAAAGCAAAAAAATTGCAGCAATATAAATTAATATCCAATAGCTACTTAATTGTAGCTATTGGTTAAAAATAAATACTATGATACAAGTAGATAGTTTATTATATAAAATAGACCAAAAACTAAATAAGCTATCTTCTAATACACATCAACAAATACAATTAGAAGATAAGATATTAGCTTTAAATGAAGCTCAAATAAAACTAATTAAACAAAAAGTTGATGGTTTCTCAGTAGTAAGTGGAATGGGTTTAGATGCCTTTAAAAAAAGATATGAGGATCTTCAAAGATTAGTAATAGATTATACAAAAGGTAAACTTCCATTGAAATTAAAAAATAAAGATTTAAATCAATGGAATGCTGATATAACTAAACTTACTCCAAAATATATGTTTTATTTTGATTCATATATTCTTGCTGACAAAGATATATGTAAAGATAAAAAAATTTGGATAAATAAAGACCTTGCAAAACATGGAGACTTACAGTTCTTATTAAACAATGAACACTATAAACCATCTTTTGAATATCAGGAAACTTTTAATTTTTTATCGTCTGATGAAATAAGTGTTTTTACAGATGGTACATTTACTCCAAAGAATATCTATATTATGTACATGCGTTATCCAGAATATATAGATAAAGAAGGATATATAAAATTAGATGGTACACCATCAGAAAATAGAGATTGTGAACTAGAAGAGTATTTAGAAGATGAATTAGTAGATTTAACTGTTCAAAATCTAGCAATGTATACAGAAAATGTTACTGCTGTGCAAAATGCTCAATTTAGAATTCAAACAAACGAATAATTTTTTAACAACAAATAAATTTAAGCAAAATGGCTGATTTTTCATTAACCACATTATTTGTAGTACCAGTAGGACAAACTGCGCTTCCTAGCTCTGGATCTACACAAGACTTAACTGCTGGACAAGTAGGAATTTTCAAAAATGATTATTCTGTTGCTACAGCAGCGAACATTGCCGCAGCACCATATTTTTACATTGCCCAAGGTAGAGAAAATACTTATCTACAAGGCTCTAAACGATCAGATAAAATTGCTAAAAGTGATGTAACTGAATGGTATAAAGTAACTGGTTCAGGAACTCCTGTAAATCAAATTACTGAAATTTCTAACTTTAATGTAAAAGGAGGAGACGTTCTTACAGTAACGCTTAGAGCACATTCTAGTTATCTGGATACATTATACTTTAATGGGTTTACAAGATCTGTAACTGTACAAGCACCATGTCTAGCATGTGATGGAAACCCTTGTGCTAATGTAAATGTACCTGCATTAATTGATGCTTTGATTGCAAAATTTAATCAGCAAGCTCCTGGTACTAATTCTGATAATATTTCTTTCTCTAAAATTTATACATTTACAAGAGTAGGAAATGATCAGAATGCTAAATTAGTAATTACAGGTAAACCATTAACTAAATACGGACAACCTTGTGATGTAGCTGCTTTCCCATTTGAATATGATAGAATGTGGTTTAGAGCATTTGTATATGCTGGTCCAGCTACTACTGCTGACTTCATTGTAGCAGATAATTGTAATATTGTTGCAGAAGCTAATACAGTACAAAACTCTTCTTATGCTACTGGAACTAGTGCAGAAATTGCACAACTTGAGAAAAACTATTATAGTTATCAAGCAGGTTATTTGAAACATTTATACAGAACGAACGGTTTCAATGGTAATTTTGAAAGTCAAGTTTCTAATGGAACTGTATACGATACTTATTACATTAAATTTAATGATGTAAATAAATCAAATGATTCTTGGGGAGATTATGTAAAACAAGATTCTATGGTGATTATTGCTGTACCAAAAGGAAGTGCTGCTTCTACAGCAATTCAATCTGTTCTTGTTGCTGGATTAGGAGCTGTTACAAGTTTATAATATTGTTCCTACTACAAAAACAGTGTAATATTTGAAATATAAACAATAAACCTATGTCAGAGGCGAGAGGATAATCTCTATCCTCTGACATATTTTTTTAAAATTATGGCAGATTTAAAATTAGATATATTAGTAGTACCAACGTATAATTTAAATTTATTAAATGTTACAGATGCTTCTATTTATCCAGACCCACTAACTGTAACTTCTCCTACAATAGAAATTACTGTACCAGGATTCAATAGAGTGTTATTACCTTTTACTATTCAAAAACCAAATGTTTTTAATAGTGTAATTTTAGGACTTTCTGAACCTGGAGAATATTTATCTCTTCCTGATGGTATATATAATATAAAATATTCAATTGCTCCTGCACAAGATAACTTTATTACAAGAAATATATTTAGAACAGAAAAACTTCAAGAAAAATTTCGAAAAACTATCGACTTCCGGAAAAAGTTCAGCCTGCACATCCATTGTCAGCGGCAGCGGACAGTATTCCCCGTGGCTGGAGATAAGCATATCCAGCGCCTCTTCCACCTGTTTCAGGCTGGAAAGGCGGTCTTTTGGATCACGGTGAAGGCCAGGAATACGGCGGGCAACGTCACTGTTAATCCGGCTACAGCCTGTCAGCAGGCGCAGGAATGTCCGGACGTGTGGCATCGATGGCAGACGTGCGCCGCGCTGGCGAGCCTCTTCCACCGTCATGATGGCCTGCAGCGCTGCCTGACGGGCTGGTTTCAGGGATACAAGAGCACTGGATGACGGGATCATTGTGCGCCCTCCTGTGACAGCGTGCTGATGATGCTGGCAAACGAGTAGCCACCGGCGTCAAGACACTCGATGAGATCCAGAGTATGGGTGATGAGTTCAGGGTTGAATGCATCCATCACGCGAACGACAGAGAACGGCTGACCGTCACGGGTAACAAAGACCACTATCCAGCGAGGATTCAGCTCCCCCGGACTGCATACCGCCACATCAAAGTGACCATGAGAGGGGGTAAAACGGATCTGGACAGGAAAGAAGCCGCCAAATTCGCACCGGTATTCGGCATTCACGGACCAGCCGGACGGTGAGGTCAGATCGCGCATGACAGCGTGACTCAGCTCCCGGCGAAAGTCTTCACCGGCGGCGCGGTAGTCTTCCAGCTCATCAGAAGACATGGTTTTCAGGACATCCAGAGTCAGTAACGTTTTCATTTTCAGTCTCCTTATCGCCGCCCCGCAGGGCGGCGTCTCCGTTATCAGGCGGCGCAGGCCGGGTTGTTATGGTCGCTGACGTCGCCGGCATCAGCGTCGGTATCGTTCTGACTTGTTGCCAGACTGAGTTCAGACTTTGCGGCAAGCTGTTTCTGATTGTCAGCACTGGTCATCCATTCCGGAACCCAACGGATTTTTGAGAGGAAGTGCTCTGCATGTTCAGCGGCATCCTTTTTCTTCATCTTCGCGGCGTCCTGTGCTGCGCCAGCCAGTCCGGCCTGAGAGAGTGCCTGTACAATGTGTGGCAGCTTCATGTGCGAGAAAAGGTTATCAGCCGTCGGTTTCCACCAGTCACGAAGGTCAAACTGAATGGCGTTTTCCACCCCATCCAGCGAACTCTGGTGTTTACGACCAGATTCATCCTTGCCCTGTACACCATCTATGGAGCAGGCGGTGCAGAAAGCCATCAGTGCCATCAGGGTTGCGCCATCGAGCGTAAAGAAGGTGGTCATATCCTTTCGCCAGTTTTCCGGCAGCAGGGCTTCAAGACGTTCTTTTTCTGACTGGATGGCCTGAAACGCAACGCTGTTTTCACCGTCAGGTGCTTCACGGGTCAGCGCGTAATGCGACACACTCACGCTAATGCAGAACGGCTCTTTGACGGACGTTGTGGTATGGAAAACCGAGTTACACATTTTCCAGACCATCAGCGCGACGGCTTTCTGCGGCTGCTGCAACAGGGCCGCCTGAACCGCCAGTGTGCGTTCAGAAGAAAGGCGGGTCAGCAACGGGACACTGACGGCGTCCAGCGGATCGACTTTTTCAGGGGCCTGATCGGTGGATGCATCCTTCTCCTCCATTTTTTCATCGGCGCACAGCACCACACCGCGCTGTACTTTCACCTCCTGGCCAGTCCAGGAAACCACCACTCCGGCAGATTGCTTCATTTCATCCGTCCATGCCCGGTGTTTTGCCCGGTGCGCGATGGTCTGCTGTTCTTCCCAGACGGCTTCCAGAGCCCCGGCCACGACGTCATCATTCACGCCGGGGTTCTCGCCTTCATACTTAGCTTCCAGAGCTTCCAGCTCCGCAAGACGTTCTGATTCTGTCTCAGAATATTCAATCGGTGGAACAGACTGCAGACGCCAGATTTTAGTGTCCTTCCCGTAGTGAGAAATCGGGTCAAGACGACCATCACACCATGACCAGCCTTCCGCTTCGCGGAGGTGCTCCGCGATGTTCTGCAGTTTTTCCAGCAGGGCGGTATCGAGCGATGCACTTTTGACATAGCCGCCGTTTTCGCTGCTGAAGAGATCAACCCGGATTTCATCCGGACTGAATGCGGCCTCTCCCACAAAGCGGAATTTGTCGCCGTTTGTGGAAACCTCTTCTGAGGTAATGAGGTTACGGATCGAGGAAACTGATACTTCATTATTCCAGGACCGTTTGCGGGCGGATTCCAGCACTTCCACCTGGCGTTTCTGATCGCTTTCGAGCGCCAGTGCCTGGCAGTGTTCGGTGGTGATTTCATCCTTCGCCAGCGCCGCCAGAATTTCGGGAGCCAGTTCGGTCAGTTTCAACATGCGCTGAACATGACGCGTACCGAACCCCAGCAAATCGCCAATCTGCGCGGGGGTTTTCCCCTGCTCTGCCAGTGTGCGGAACCCGGCGATCTGTTCAGACGGATGCATTGCCATCTGCTGTTCGTTTTCTGCCATTGATGCCGCAACAGCCAGTTCATCAGGTACCTTTTTCACCATCACCTGATATCCGGCATCGATACGGTTTTCACTCTGCAGGAGCTGCAGCGCTTTCAGGCGACGACCACCGGCAGCCACACCACAGCGACCATCCGGGAGGTTATGCACGACCAGATTCTGCAACAGGCCAATGGCTTCAATGGAATCTGCCATTGAACAGACTTTCTCCGCCGGATAGGGAATGGTCCTGACGTTCAGGGGAGACTTCACCAGTGCCGTCACAGGGACATACTCGACCTGTGCGGCAT
>ERZ650302.1582-NODE-1582-length-12642-cov-47.168507_pt1 | contig 12642 bp, 9 predicted proteins | sample MGYA00376238_ERZ650302 | MGnify/ENA primary metagenome ERZ650302 (study PRJEB26733, sample SAMN07839298) | wastewater metagenome | biome: urban; feature: wastewater treatment plant; material: waste water | place: USA: North Carolina | collected 2016-04-28 ... | reverse complement strand
TGATAGCGGATAGTATCAATAAAGCAAACTTTTGGCAATGATTCAGCAAAAAAAACGACACCAAAAGTGTCGTTTTTCTACAGCTTACGCTAACAAATTAGAAACGGTAAGTCAAACCTAATTTAGCGATTGGCATCCAATCTGCTAAATCTTCATCGTCAATATCTTGTTGTAAATCTTCTTTTAAAGTACTGTTGTTTAAAGTACTGTTGATATCATTGCTATTATATTTGGCTTCTGTAACTTTTTGTCCACCAGTATAAGCCGCGCCGATTTCACCAAATACACCAAAGTTATTAGTGATATTAGGACGGAAGCCTAATGTTAAATAAGGTGCCAAGGTGTTTTTATTTTCCACAGTGGCTTCAACTTTACCATTGTAGGTGTTATTGTTATTTCCAATTTTAAGATTGGCATTATCTGCTTTCAAAGTTGTTTCGTTATCTTGAACGATAGTACCAAGACCAACAGTGAACCAATTTGCAGCAGGGCGTAAATTCACACCAATATATGGGTTGCTGTAATCAGTTTCTAAATCAAATGTATTATCTTGGATATCAATAGTGTCTTTTAAATCACCAATGTCACCGCCAGCCCAACCAACTACAAGCTCAGTCTTATCGTTTAGCGCCCAACCAAGATTAGCACCATAACCTAAAGTACCTACTTCGGCACTGATAGCGGCAGGATGTGTTACGGTATCAAAAAACGTTCTAGTACCAGAAACCAATTGAGTTGTTGTGTTTTTTACTACACCTGAGTTTGGATCGTAGGTGGTAGTAGATACGGCAACAGGCTGTGCAACAACTTGTTGATCAACAACGACAGTTTCAGCAAAAGCAGAAGTTGCGATTAAAGCAGCAGGAATAGCAGCTAATTTCAAAACTTTCATATAAATCTCCTAAGGACAGGATAAGGTAAATTTACCATTTCTCTTAAAAATCTAAAAGACTTTCAAGCGATGAATGACATATAAAGAAAAAGTAAATTAGTTGACATATTTTGTTACGTTTCTCTTAGGTATATTAAAACGTAATTTTTCAGCAATGTCTTTTAATTTTGTATAACTTTTCTATATGTTTATGTAATTACATAGGATGAAGTGTAATATTTTATCAAAAATGTTGCTTTTTTAAAAGACTTAAGTTGATGTTGCAATTAAGAGAATGACTTTTATGTTAATTTTTTTTACAATACGCCTATCGAGAGATGCTGCAGCTTAAGGTTCGCTTAATTTATATTTGCTTGCCTGCGCTAGGCTCGTTTTTTGTATTTTAACCAAAATAAATCCAAAATAAATAACGGCATCTGCGTTTTTACTTTAACTTTTTTTACCGGTTTTAAGGAGTGGACGCAGTGTCCCTGTCTATCAATTCTACTGATTCAAATTTTTCTGATTATAAAGTTGCCGATATTAGCCTTGCCGACTACGGTCGCAAAGAAATCAAACTGGCTGAAACTGAAATGCCTGCTTTGATGGGCTTACGCCAACGCTACCAAGCCGAGCAGCCTTTAAAAGGCGCCAAGATTGTGGGCTGTATCCACATGACCATCCAAACGGCTGTGCTCATTGAAACGCTCGTGGCGCTGGGTGCTGAAGTACGCTGGACTTCTTGTAATATTTTTTCAACCCAAGACCATGCCGCTGCCGCCATCGCAGCAGCCGGTATTCCTGTGTTTGCCTGGAAAGGCGAGACTGAGGAAGAATACCAATGGTGTCTTCGCCAGCAGATTTTTGAAGGCGGTGAAGCCACGGGCAAGCTGTGGGATGCCAATATTATTTTAGATGATGGCGGTGACTTGACGGCGCTGATTCATAACGACTACCCACAAATGCTCGACAACATTCACGGTATCTCAGAAGAGACAACAACAGGGGTACATCGTCTAATTGAAATGCTCAATGCAGGCACGCTAAAAGTACCCGCCATTAATGTCAATGACGCAGTGACCAAATCAAAAAATGACAACAAATATGGCTGTCGTCATAGCCTAAACGATGCTATCAAACGTGGTACCGATATGCTGTTAGCGGGTCGTCGTGCACTTGTTATCGGTTATGGCGATGTGGGTAAAGGTTCTGCTCAAAGCCTACGTCAAGAAGGTATGATAGTACGAGTGACGGAAGCCGATCCGATTTGTGGTATGCAAGCTTGTATGGATGGCTATGAATTGGTCTCGCCATTTGTGGAAGGTGACCCTGCCAAAGGTGTCAACAAAACCCTCATGCAAGATACTGACTTGGTGGTCACTACCACTGGTAACTACCATGTCTGTAATAGTGATATGTTAAAAGCCTTAAAAGCCACCGCAGTGGTTTGTAATATTGGTCACTTTGATACCGAGATTGATACCCAGTTTATGCGCGACAACTGGAAATGGGTGGAAGTGAAGCCTCAAGTACACCAAGTCTATCGATCAGAAGATGAAAACGATTACTTGCTTTTATTGTCGGAAGGTCGTTTGGTCAATTTGGGTAATGCCACAGGTCACCCATCACGTATTATGGATGGCTCTTTTGCCAACCAAGTATTGGCACAAATGCATTTATTTAAAGAAAAATTTGCTGATTTGCCGGCGGACAAAAAAGCGGACAATCTATATGTCAAAGTGCTACCAAAAAAACTCGATGAAGAAGTGGCAGCAGCGATGGTCGCAGGCTTTAATGGGGTACTGACTAAATTGACGCAGCAACAAGCCGATTATATCGGTGTGCCAGTTGAAGGTCCGTTTAAACCTGATAGCTATAAATACTAATAGTTATAACTACTATTTGTTAAAGGTTTAATCAAAGTCATGCCAATGGGCATGACTTTTTTATGCAGTTTAACTCAATATTTATGCTAAAAAATTCAATTTTTTTACTGTTTTACCCGTTATAATAATGGTATTTTTTTAGCATTTTGGATACTTTCATGACCACCATGACAACGCCGTTTTCTTTTGAGTTTTTCCCCACCAAGACCGATGATGGTCAAACCAAATTATTGGCAACCTTTGATGAATTAAATGCTTTAAAACCGCAATATTTTAGCGTCACGTATGGCGCAGGTGGGTCAACCCGTGAGCGCACCTTAGGTATCGTTAAGGCACTGAGTGAAAAAAGCGACACGCCCATTACCCCGCATTTATCCTGTATTGGCGATGATAAAGCCAAAATTGGCGAGTTATTGGATTATTATAAATCATTAGGCATTAATCGCTTGGTGGCGCTGCGCGGTGATTTGCCATCGGGTATGGTAGGTCTTGGCGAGCTGCCGTTTGCTGTCGATTTGGTTAAATATATACGCGAGCATAGCGGTGATTATTTTCGTATCAAAGTCGCGGCTTATCCAGAAATGCACCCGCAAGCCAAAAGCTTTAACGCCGATATCCAAAACTTGCTCAATAAATACCACGCAGGCGCGACTGAAGCGATTACCCAGTTTTTCTACAACGCTGACAGCTATCTATATCTGCGGGATGCCCTTGCCAAAAAAGGGGTGACTCAAGATGAGTTCCCGATCATCGCAGGCATTATGCCTATCACCAATGCGTCAAATTTGATTCGGTTTGCCGATGGCTGTGGGGCAGATATTCCACGTTTCATCCGTAAACAGCTTGCCGACTATGGCGATGACAAAAAAGCCATTCGTCAATTTGGGTTTGAAGTGATGGTCAATCTATGTGAGCGTTTGATTGCCGAAGGCGTGCCGTCAATGCATTTTTACAGCATGAACCAAGTCAGCCCAAATAAACAATTGATTGAAGCGCTCGGATTGGTTTAATTGGGGATAGAACTTACGCACTATCTGACTGACAGTAAACAAAAAATGATAATGGCGATGTTAAACTGTCTGTTCAACATCGTAAAATTGGGGCATCGCAAAATAACGCTTATCTTAAAAATTTTATCTGGAACAGTTTATCTTGAGCAGCTACTGTTGGGTAAAATTTTATCATGCGATTGCCCTGATCGTCGGATACTTACCTAATTATACTTACCTAGTTAAATGTCGTCATGCGTTAGGTTTGCGCCAATATTTTAACTTTGAAGTGTGACCAATCCCCACATTAAAGGTGTTGGTAGGGTCTAGCTTTCGATAAAAATTGGCTAATGCGGGCTTAGCAACATATAAATGACCGACATTGTGTTCTGCGGGATATTCTGCTCTACGCTCATCTAGCAGCTGCCACATCTGATGCTCAATATCCAGTGGATTAGTGCCTTTTTTGACAATGTAATCTTGGTGAAATACATGACAAAAAAAGTGCCCATAATATAATTTATGTAACATATGTTGTTCGAGATCTGCGGGGATTTTTTCTACCCATTCTCTATCGTTACGTCGTAACGCAATATCCAATGCCACAATATCCTCAACCTCTGCTCGGTGGGTATCACGATATCGTATCGCCGCCCCGGCAACAGCAAAACGGTGTAAGAAAGCTTTGCGACCTTCTTCCTCTGTACAGGCAAAATACGAGCCAGTAGAATGGACGGCAAAATACTCATTTAAAAACTGCTGTGTCTGTTCTGCGCTTTGCTCATCTACTCGTAGAATCAAATGATGCTCAAAACGCTGATGAAACGCTAGCATGCGCCGCGGTAAATGATTGGGTAAGAAAAAGGTGATAGCTTGTAAAATTTGATCAGTCAGACCCCGTATCTTGATTTTTTCCAACCACCCATCAATGCGATCTTTGAGGGCTAATGCTCTGGGTATATTCACCGTGCCAAAACGTTCAATAAACAAGAAAGTATCTTTGCCATACTTTGCGCCAATACTAAAGGCATCACGATGAATATATTCCCCAGCAATCGGCAAGCTTGGTAGTGATGTCAGCAAATAACGACGTATGGCCGTTAAGTCATCATGGTCATTTGAGCCGATATAAAAAACCTTACTCTCAACTTTTTCAAAGGTATCGAGTCGTACCGCAAACACACAGACTTTACCCGCTGACCCCGATGCTTCATATAACCGTGTCGGATCGGCATTAAATCTAGCAGGACTATCTGCATCGACTTGCTTAACGTCATGCGCGTAACGATTGTCTGATGCTAGCTGAGTGGTTTGGGTGGTTACCTGACCGGTTTCATAATCTTGTTTTTGCAGTCTGGTGAGTATTTCTTCGGCCGTGTTGCCTAAATCAATACCTAGATGATTAATCAATTCTAATTCACCCGATTCATTGACACGGGCATACAATGCCATTTCAGTATAAGCAGGTCCACGACGGACCAGCGCACCCCCTGAGTTGTTGCAGACCCCACCTAAAACTGAAGCGCCAATACAGGATGACCCAATCACAGAATGCGGTTCACGATTATAAGGTTTTAAAGTACGCTCAAGATTATCCAAAGTTGCGCCAGGTAAACACACGACTTGTTTTCCATCTAAAATCACTTGAATGCCTTGTAGACGCCGAGTACTCATAATGATGACTGGACGATCATATTCATCCCCATAAGGTGTAGAGCCGCCTGTCAATCCTGTATTGGCAGCTTGCATAATTACCACACAATCTGCCTCAATAATAGTTTGTAGTGCCTGCCACTGCTCAAGTAAAGTACCTGGACATACCACAGCCAACACTTTTCCCTCACCAAAACGTATGCCTTGTCGATAATGACGGGTATCTTGTTCATCGATGAGTACATGAGACTTCCCTACGATCTTCGTTAACTTATCGAGTGTCGGCTTATACTGTTTTAACATGATAAATATCCTTATTGATTAAACTTATTGTTTAAATGAGCATGAGGTTTTATTGGCGATTGTATTGATTTGTTGATATTTGAACCTGTCTGGTTCTATCAAAGATAGGATTGTGTTCGATAGTAGGACTAAGCATAGCGTTAAGATGGTCAAGTGTGCGTTTACCATCGGTGGCTCGATTATAGATGCGGTTATCGCTGATTTGTGCTACTAGATTTTTTACTACGAGATTTTTTGCTACGAGATTTTGTGTTAGATGAGGCTTGGCATAGTGGCTAAGTGTGTAGCTTTCTTGGGTTAACCGTAAGTATTGGCAGTGGTCTAAGCGAGTGATGAGTTTTTGTTTCATCCCTGTATACTACTATATTTTAATCAATTTACGCAAAAATTTATGCGCTTTGTATCAGCGCTTAATGTAAAAGGAGACTATTAAAGTCCCCTTTTTCACTGCTGTGAGTATGTTTTAGTTTGATGTTAGATTATTACAATGTTACATGGCAGCAGCAAAGATTGCTACGACCTGATCGTGATTTGCCTTGCGTGGGTTGGTGAGCATACAAGCATCGTTTTGGGCATTGGTTGCCATGATGGCAAGGTCTTCTTGTTTGACACCAAGCTCAGTGAGTCCCGTAGGAATACCTACTGCTTGGGATAGCTCACGAATTGCATTGATGCCTGCTTTACCTGCTTCTGATCGAGTCATGTCTTTGATGTCAATACCCATAAATTGTGCAATATCTGCATAACGCTCAGGTGTTGAGATAAGGTTAAATTCACAGACGTGCGGTAACAAAATCGCATTACAGACACCGTGTGGCAGATTGTAGAACCCACCTAACTGGTGCGCCATCGCATGGACATAACCTAGCGAGGCATTATTAAACGCCATGCCTGCTAAGTATTGGGCGTAGCTCATAGCCTCACGCGCTTCAATGTTTTCGCCATTTGCTACTGCTTGACGCAGCCATTGTTGAATCATTCGTATGGCTTTTTCAGCACAAGCATCCGTAATCGGATTTGCAGCAGTCGATACATACGCCTCTACCGCATGGGTTAGCGCATCCATACCTGTTGCCGCAGTTAAAGATGCAGGTTTAGCAGTCATCAGTCGAGGGTCATCAATAGCAATGAGTGGGGTACAACGCCAATCTACGATCGCCATTTTAACGTGGGTATCGGTATTGGTGATAATACAAAAACGTGTCATCTCTGATGCTGTGCCTGCCGTGGTATTGATAGCAATCAATGGCGTCATTGGCACTTTACTTTTATCAATACCTTCATAGTCACGGATATGACCACCGCCTGCCGTTACTAGACCAATCCCTTTTGCACAGTCATGTGACGAACCACCACCCAATGAGATGATAAAATCACAGCCGTTATCCTGATACGCTGTGACGCCATCGTGGACATTTTTGTCAGTTGGATTTGGCTCTGCACCTGCAAATACGTGGCTATCAATACCTTGTTCGTTTAAATGTTTAATGATAATGTCTGGAACACCTGCTTTGTTCAGCCCTTGGTCAGTTACAATAAGCGCTTTTTTAGCACCTAGGTCTTTGGCTTTCGAGCCCACTTCTTTGACACAGCCAGGTCCAAATAATGATACGCAGGGAATAAAAAAACCACTGGTTTGATCGGAGATTTGCTTATAAGCCATGATTAAATTCCTTTTAATCTTTTATGGTTAGGGTATATAGTAATTTTATTCGTACGCCTAGTTTTTTGTCATCATTACAACTAGATAAGATGTACTAATATATTTTTATAAAATATATTCTTATAAAATCACTATGACTTGATTTTAATTTAGTCGTCCAATGCTCTCTACCTACTATTAACCTACCTTAGTCAAAAAGTTATTCTAGTTGATGTCTTTTGAAAAAATACAGCCTTCTACTGGCGCCATGTCCCTCATGGCTTATGCTGTCAATGATACAGCAAAAAATTGGGTAGCTTTCATCACGCACCCTGACAGCAAAATTCTTGAACTCCTACTCACTTCAATACCAAGTTTTTTTGTATCCGTTCACACAATAAGTCATATTACTACCAAAAACTGGTATTACCAATTTACAAAAAACCTTAAAAATATCACTATTTTTTTGAAATTTAATTGAATTAAAGCATAATATTCTTTATTATTTAACCAATTATTGATACTCAGACTATTTTGGTAATACCAATTATTTCATGGAGGAAATGATGCAACATTGGCAACAGATTTACGATCCCATGGGCAATATTTGGCTTTCAAGTGCCATTGCCCTCATCCCAATTATCTTCTTTTTTCTAGCCTTGGCGGTATTTCGTTTAAAAGGTAGTGTCGCAGGCACCATTACCGTTGTTTTGGCGCTGCTTGTTGCCCTATTTTTATATCAAATGCCGGTGACGTTAGCGCTATCATCCGCGATTTATGGATTCTTCTACGGACTTTGGCCCATCGCTTGGATTATTATCGGCGCAGTATTTTTATACAAAGTCACGGTAAAAACAGGGCAATTTGATATTATCCGCTCGAGTATTTTATCGCTGACCGAAGACCAACGGTTACAGATGTTACTGGTCGGGTTTGCCTTTGGTACTTTTTTGGAGGGCGCAGCAGGTTTTGGTGCACCTGTAGCTATCACAGCAGCGTTATTGGTCGGATTAGGGTTTAAACCTTTGTATGCCGCTGGACTTTGCCTAATCGTCAATACGGCCCCGGTTGCCTTTGGCGCGATGGGAATTCCAATCATCGTGGCAGGACAAGTGTCTGGGGTAGAAACCCATGCCATCAGCCAAATGGTTGGACGCCAGTTGCCTTTTATTGTGCCTATTGTGTTAGTGTGGATTATGGCGATTATGGACGGATGGCGAGGCGTTCGTGAAACCTTCCCAGCGATTGTGGTCGGTGGTGGGTCATTTGCCATTGCGCAGTTTTTGACCTCAAACTACATTGGACCTGAGTTGCCTGATATTACCGCTGCTATTGCCTCGTTAGTCAGTTTGACGTTGCTATTTAAAGTGTGGCAGCCCAAGCACATATTCCGTTTTGAAAATCAAGTCGATGGCAAAAATCAGATGGGTGATAACACAAGCGTATCAGCACCGTTGCCAACCACCCATTACTCACCCGCTCAAATCATCAAAGCTTGGATGCCGTTTGTGATTTTGACAGCAATGGTATCGTTATGGAGCATCAAGCCGTTTAAAGATTTGTTTGTTAAAGGCAAAGATGGTCATCCTGATGGGGCGTTGGTCGATATGGTGATGAGTATTAATGTGCCGTATTTGCACAATGCCGTACAAAAACTGCCCCCAGTCGTCACCAAAATTACCGACTATGCGGCCATTTATAAATTTGATTGGTTCTCAGCAACAGGTACAGCCATCATGTTAGCGGCGATTATTTCCATCGTGATGCTAAAAATGCGTCCCAAACAAGCGTTATCGACGTTTGGCGAAACCATTAATGAGCTACGCACCCCGATTTATTCTATTGGTATGGTGTTGGCATTTGCTTTTATCGCCAATTATTCGGGATTGTCTGCTACCTTAGCGTTAGCATTGGCACACACGGGCAAAGCTTTTACCTTCTTTTCACCATTTTTGGGTTGGTTAGGGGTATTTTTGACAGGCTCAGACACTTCAGCCAATGCGTTGTTTGCCGCCCTTCAAGCCACCACCGCTCGGCAAATTGGTGTGCCTGAGGTGTTGTTAGTGGCAGCCAATACCTCAGGTGGGGTGACCGGTAAAATGATTTCTCCGCAATCCATTGCTATTGCCTGTGCCGCCACAGGTTTGGTCGGTAAAGAGTCAGATTTGTTCAGATTTACCGTCAAACATAGTATTATTTTTACCATTATGATGGGCGTGCTCGTCACGCTACAAGCGTATGTCGTGCCTTGGATGATTCCACACGGATAATGATGGGTAAGGTATGAAGGTTGCAACGCAGGTCATTGAACAATTAATTTCGCTAATAGACCGTGAAGGGCTAAAAAATGGCGATAGATTACCTGCCGAGCGCCATTTGTGTGAGCGACTAGGCGTATCTCGTACCGCACTGCGTGAAGCGTTACAGCAGATGAATAGTGTCGGTATTACCGAAAGTCGTATTGGGTCGGGAACGTTTGTCAAAGATGTGCAAACTATCAAACAGCGCCAACCCCTTGTGACGCTGTCTGATAATCTGATATTACAGACACTAACCCCCTTATTGGATGCCGATCCCCTGTATCGTCTAGATGTGCAAGAAGCAAGAATTGTACTAGAAGGCGGTACAGCCTGGTACGCTGCCCAGAGAGCTACAAAACAAGATATTGAAAAAATCCGCTTTTACTACGAGCAGTTAGCAAACAGTCAAGCGCATGGCGATACCGAACAAGCCGCTATTGCCGATGCCAATTTTCATTTAGCGATTGCTGAAGCCTCCCAAAATGCGGTATTGTTGCAGATGATGAAAAATGTTTTTCACCTAATGAGACATAACGTGGTATTGGCTCGGCGAAAAATTTACACCGAGCATTATGGCTTTGAAACCTTACATACGCAGCACATGGCGATGATGAATGCGATTATCGCGTGTGATAGTGAATTAGCTCGCAAAGCCGTGGGAGAGCATATTGAGTTTGTGATAAAACAGGTTGCCAAGATTGATGAGGCAACGGCTCGCAGACAGCGAGTTTCCCGGTTGGCCACTGATGTTTTTTAATACAGATGCCTTTTAATACAGATGCCTGTTAATGCAGGCGCATTTTATAAACGTATTTTAGTGTAAACAGTTTTGAATGCACGTGGCTATTTTTACCATTAATAACATAGTTAAGATAGGGATATTATGATTATTTCTTCTACCAATGATTACCGAGAAGCGGCTCGCCGCCGTTTACCCCCCTTTTTATTCCAATACATTGATGGTGGCGCGTATGCCGAATACACCCTAAAACGTAATGTTGAAGATTTATCGAGTATTGCCTTACGTCAGCGGGTACTAAAAGACATGACGCAGCTTGATTTATCCACTGAGATTTTTGGTGAACAGCTGTCTTTACCTGTGGCACTCTCGCCGGTGGGTTTGACAGGGATGTATGCTCGCCGTGGTGAAGTCCAAGCAGCCATGGCTGCTGATAAAAAAGGCATTCCATTTACCATGTCAACGGTATCAGTCTGCCCTATCGAAGAAGTGACCCCAAAAATCAATCGCCCTATGTGGTTTCAGCTGTATGTGTTGCGTGACCGTAAGTTTATGCAAAATGTGTTGGAGCGTGCCAAAGCGGCAGGCTGCTCAACGCTGGTGTTTACCGTCGATATGCCTGTCCCAGGGGCGAGATATCGCGATGCGCACTCTGGCATGAGTGGACCCAATGCTGCCATGCGTCGCTATCTACAAGCCTGCACCCATCCGCACTGGGCAATGGACGTGGGATTACTGGGTAGACCCCATGACTTAGGTAATGTGTCTAAATATCTTGGTAAAGCAATTGGTTTAGAAGATTATATTGGTTGGCTTGGTAATAACTTTGATCCCTCGATTTCTTGGAAAGACTTAGAATGGATTCGTGATTTTTGGGATGGCGCTATGGTCATCAAAGGTATTCTTGACCCGCAAGACGCCAAAGATGCGGTACGTTTTGGCGCTGATGGTATCGTGGTTTCCAATCATGGTGGGCGTCAGCTTGATGGCGTGATGTCAACCGCCACTGCCCTACCCAAAATTGCCGATGCGGTTAAAGGTGATATCAAAATCTTAGTCGATTCGGGTATCCGTAATGGTTTAGACGTGGTGAGAATGCTGGCATTGGGGGCAGATTTATGTATGTTAGGACGTGCGTTTATCTATGCGTTAGCCGCCGATGGTGAGGCCGGGGTGACCAATTTACTCAACTTGATAGACAAAGAAATGCGCGTGGCAATGACATTGACCAGTGCAAACCGAATTCAAGATATCAATCGAGACTGTTTAGTAGATTTTAGCAGCCTGACTTGATAGACTGATAGTGAATAGTCAACCTCAGCGTCTCTATGATATTTTTTTATTTTGGTAAATGCTAAGATTTTATGGCTAAACTACAAGTTGTTTAAACTAAGGGCGCCACTAAGTTCAATAAATTTATAAACTTCATGGCGCAATAACCGCTTATGATGAGGGGTTGATTGAGCAAGTGTGAATGAATTTAACATTGATATTTTTTATTTTTGATAAAAAAACCGCTCTATGAGAGCGGTTTTTGTTGTTTATGACCTATCAAATTCTAGAAGAAGCCCATCGGTTTTTCAGAATAGCTGACCAGTAAATTTTTGGTATTTTGGTAATGCTCTAACATCATTTTGTGGTTTTCACGCCCAATGCCTGATTTCTTGTAACCACCAAATGCGGCATGGGCTGGATAAATGTGGTAACAGTTTGTCCATACTCGCCCAGCTTGAATGCCACGCCCCGCACGGTAAGCAGTATTACCACTACGTGCCCACACGCCAGCACCTAGCCCAAACATGGTGTCATTGGCAATACGCATCGCATCATCAAAGTCCTTGAAGGTTGTCACAGACAATACCGGTCCAAAAATCTCTTCTTGGAAGATTTTCATATCATTATTGCCTTTAAAAATCGTCGGCTCGATATAATAACCTTCACCCACCTCATGTCTTGCATTACCACCAGTTAAAAGCTCGGCGCCTTCTTGTTTACCTATAGCAATACAGCCTAAGATTTTGTCTTGTTGTTCCTGAGAGGCTTGGGCACCAATCATCGTTTCCGTATCCAATGGATGCCCTGTTTTAATACGTTTGACACGCTCGACGGCTTTCGCCAAAAAGGCATCGGCGATACTTTCATGCACTAAGGCTCTCGAAGGACAGGTACATATTTCACCTTGATTGAGCGCAAACATCGTAAAACCTTCAAGCGCTTTTTCTAGGTAATCATCTTCTTTATCCATGACATCGGCAAAGA
>ERZ650302.1581-NODE-1581-length-12643-cov-5.676358_pt1 | contig 12643 bp, 9 predicted proteins | sample MGYA00376238_ERZ650302 | MGnify/ENA primary metagenome ERZ650302 (study PRJEB26733, sample SAMN07839298) | wastewater metagenome | biome: urban; feature: wastewater treatment plant; material: waste water | place: USA: North Carolina | collected 2016-04-28 ... | reverse complement strand
CGCTTTGGATGCTCGTGCCACTAAATCTGCTGAATTCATTGCAGCCTGTCGCGCCTGCAATTTGGCTTGATCAGTTTCGACTTGTAAATATGCCTGTTTCACATCGGTATTGGCTTTACGGATTGCTGCATCTAGCTCGGCTTCAGATTTCTGTACCAAAACCACTGCTTTTTGCACATTTTTATTGACCCGCCCACCGCTAAACACATTCCAGTTCATTTCAATCCCGACCTGATCAAACTGACCATCGGGTGACATAATACTTTCAGGGCTTTGTTTGGCATAACCATAACTGCCCACAGCTTCCACCTGCGGATAACGTGCTGATTGTTCAACCCGACGTGCATCTTCGGCATATTGGCGTTGTAAACGTGCCTGCTGAATGGCTAAATTTTGAGTTTGTGCCAATTGCGACCATGCCTCTAAACTTTCAGGCACAGGTTTTTGAAATTGAAAGTCATCTCGCAAAACCGCCAAATTTTCCTGATACGGTCCAATCAATTGTGCCAACTGCTCTTGTGCCAAAACCAACTGCACATGTGTGGCAATCCGGTTTGCCCGTGCATTTTGATATTGTGCATTGGCTTCACTGACTTCACTTTTCGCGACCAAACCCTCGCGCAGTTTGGCATTCATCATATTGAGCTGTTCCAGCAAGGCTTTTTCTTCTTGTAAATATGCTGCGGTTAAAGACTGTTGTCGCAGCACATTAAAAAATGCTTCCGACACATTCAAAATATGTTGCTGTTGTTGCAAACGTAAGGTGACTTCACTCAAACTTAAGGAGGTTTTGACTTGTTTTAAAGCTTGCCAAGCATCCCAACGAAATAAAGGCTGACGTGCTGTTAACGCGACTTGACGTGAAGTTGAACTGCTTAAAGAGTCAGTTAGAAAACTCATTTCCTGACTTTTACGGGTGATATTGCCTGACAAAGTCACCGTGGGTAGTAAATTGCCTTGCGCAAGCCCGAGATTTAATTGATCGGCCTGATATTGTAATTGTTGTGCGCGCCAAGTTGGATCGCTATTTTGAGCACGCTGATAGGCTTGCATTAAGTCCAAAGCAAAAGCATTTGAACTCATCCAACATAAACATGTCACTAACATCATTTTTTTCATTATTATTCGATCAACCCACTGTGTAAATTCATCAATCCTACTGCAATGTATTTTTACACCGCCCATACTAAAGCGAATTTGCATTTGTTTCGTATAAATTTCATTAATTTTGATAATTTTTCATATCATTTCAATTCATTGCAATACTTAAATAAATCCTTACATGTGCTAACAATGACTGCATAAAATGGCGCTTACTCACAGGCAGGTAACTAAACTCTAGCAGAATACTACATTTACTCCGCGGCTTTGACTTTACAATGCAAACTCTCCCTTCGTCCTTTGACCGAAATTTTTAAAACTGTGTACCTCACAGCGGATATTTCAAATTTAGAATTTTGGTATGAATGACTTATTTTGATTTTTTGGAATCCATAGTGCCTGAAATGAAGGCACTAGATGATGAATGAATACTCATGTTGAATTGCTGTAATGGTTAAATTTCTTCGCGTCAGTAAACTTGCCCTGCTGCTTGGCAGTTGCCTGTATTTACTCGGCTGCCAAAACTCGGATATTCCGCCTGTACCTGAACCGCCAAAGGTAGAAACCAGTGCCAGCGAACCTGTAGATTTGACCCAAATGTGTGAAAACATTCAGCACAATATGCAGCAAATTGACAATACTCGCACCACGTTTGCGCTAGAACAAATTAATCAGGATTTAAAAGTCTGCCTACCCTTGCTGCCTTTGAATGAGCAATTGAATTTACTCAACCTTTCAACCCAAATGTATCAACGCTTTTTGCATGTGGAACGCAGCGCTGCAGAACAAGCAGCTTTTGATCAACATGCTTTTGATCTGGCGCAGCATCCGACCATTCAGCAAAGTCATTTTGAAAGCTTTGCTTTGCGCGATCAGTATTTATTGAAACATAAGGGTCAAGCCTATTTAGAGCTATACGATGCAGGTGAAGCACAGTTGGTTTATCGCCGTAGCCCGCAATATTTAGCCATTATTTTTGCCCCTTACATGCCCGATGCCGAGCAGATTTTTATTGAAAGAATGGCTAAAGACAATATGCAGCATAGTTTGCGTGATGGTGGGCTCACCCTTGATGCTACCGATTTGGCTGAACGCGCCTTATTTTGGGAAGATTACGTGCAGCGTTATCCTAAAAGTCACTTTATACGGGATGCACGTTATCTAGCCAAAGTGTATGCCATGCTGCTGTTTAAAGGCACAATCAACAATCCTGTTTCTCAGGACTATGTCGATGAATCCAGTATCCAACCTGCCGTATTATTTGAAATTAAAAAACTGGCAAAGTTGCCAAAATCACCCTTAGCCCAGCAAGCGCGTAAATTTCTTGCTTTTTTACACATGAGCAGTGAACAACGACTCACTGAAATTGCAGTACAGCCCACTGCACGTGAACAGCGTGAATACGGTGATTATGCCTTGGTCCATGCACAGTTGAATCAATATTTAAATTTAAAAAATATCTCAATCGATGCTAAACGTGATTGCTTTAGCGACGCCATTTGCATTACTCGTTAATTGTCCAAAGTCACTCAAGCCTCAAAGCCTTGTCAGGAAGTGCTAGAGAATAAAAGCCACGCGAAGTCTGCTTTTATACCGACAACGTGCTACTATTTATACAGCTTGACGGAGCGCGAGTAATTCCTCGCTGAGATTGTGTCCATTCTTTGTTGCTTGCTCAATAGCCTGCAACACAGATTTAAACCCAAGTACCGTTGAACCTGATCAGGTTAAAACCTGCGTAGGAATCAAGCCACCTAAAAACCCCGCCAAACGGTTAATGTTGAGCTGTAAAAGTTTCAACAACTCAATTGCAATGTTTTTGGTCGTGCTTGATTCGTTGATTTCATTCTTCAGGATCATTGCAATGAACCAATTAACGAATCTATCCCCTGCTGACATTTCTGCTCAACACGAGCAAGATGCTAAAGATTTAACCCGTATTTTACCTGCATCAAAAAAAGTCTATATTCAAGGCTCACGCCCAGACATTCAGGTACCAATGCGTGAAATTGAACTGACTGACACCCCAACAGGTTTAGGCGGTGAGCACAATCCACCGCTCATGGTGTATGACACTTCAGGTGTATATACCGATCCAAATGTTGAAATTGATCTAAACAAAGGCTTGCCAAACATCCGCGATAGCTGGATTGAAGAGCGCCAAGACACCGAAAAACTAGAAACTCTGAGCTCTGCATTTGGTCAAGAGCGTTTACGTGATATTCGGACTGCAGAGATTCGTTTTGCCCATATTCAAAAGCCGCGCCGTGCCAAAGCGGGTAAAAACGTCACCCAGATGCACTATGCCAAACAAGGCATCATCACTCCAGAAATGGAATATATCGCGATTCGTGAAAACCAACGCCAACGCGAAGGTGTCGATATGCGTCAGCATTCGGGGCAAAACTTTGGGGCTAAAAACTTAACTGAAATCACGCCTGAATTTGTACGTCAGGAAGTGGCTGAAGGTCGTGCAATTATTCCTGCCAACATTAACCATCCAGAATGTGAACCCATGATTATTGGTCGCAACTTTTTGGTAAAAATCAATGCCAATATTGGTAACTCGGCACTGGGTTCAAGTATTGATGAAGAAGTCGCAAAAATGACTTGGGCGACCCGTTGGGGCGCAGATACCATCATGGACTTATCGACAGGTAAGAACATCCATGAAACCCGTGAATGGATCATCCGTAACTCACCTGTGCCAATTGGTACTGTTCCTATTTATCAGGCCTTAGAAAAAGTAAACGGCGTTGCTGAAGACCTGACTTGGGAAATCTTTAAAGACACCCTGATTGAACAAGCTGAACAAGGGGTGGACTACTTCACCATTCATGCAGGGGTATTATTGCGTTATGTACCACTCACGGCCAATCGCTTAACAGGTATTGTATCGCGAGGCGGTTCAATCATGGCGCAGTGGTGTTTGGCGCATCATGAAGAAAACTTCCTCTACACGCACTTTGATGAAATCTGCGAAATCATGAAGGCTTATGACGTATCGTTCAGCTTGGGTGATGGTTTACGTCCGGGGTGTATCCAGGATGCCAACGACGAAGCACAATTCAGCGAACTACGGACTTTGGGTGAATTGACTCATCGTGCTTGGGAACATGATGTTCAAGTGATGATTGAAGGCCCAGGGCACGTGCCAATGCACATGGTCAAAGAAAATATGGACTTGCAACTTGAAGTCTGTAAAGAAGCACCATTCTATACACTCGGCCCATTAACCACAGATATTGCACCGGGTTATGACCATATTACTTCTGCCATTGGTGCTGCGATGATTGGTTGGTACGGTACTGCGATGCTGTGCTATGTCACACCGAAAGAACACTTAGGTTTACCGAATAAAAAAGACGTCAAAGACGGCATCATCACCTATAAAATTGCAGCACATGCGGCTGACCTTGCCAAAGGGCATCCAGGCGCACAAGCACGTGACAATGCCTTATCTAAAGCACGCTTTGAATTCCGCTGGGAAGATCAGTTTAACCTGAGCCTTGACCCAGATACCGCACGCAGCATGCATGATGAAACCATGCCGAAAGAAGCGCACAAATCTGCACACTTTTGCTCAATGTGCGGACCAAAGTTCTGTTCAATGAAAATCACGCAAAACGTGAGAGATTATGCACAAAATCAAAATGCTGCGAACAAAGCCGAGCAAGTGGATGCAGAGGTCGAATCAGGTCTCAATGCCATGAAAACCGCTTATCAGGAACATGGTCAAAAATTGTACCACAAGCTATAAATCGTTTAAAAAAGCGTTTGTATTCAATAAAATCTCAGTTAGGATGAAATCATGCTTTGCTCATCCTGATGAGAGTTTATGAAGATTATTCAACAAGCAACTTATGGCCAACACGATGCACAGATTCACCAACGTGAATACCTGTATCGTGGTTTTATTCAGGTTGAAAAAATAAGCCTGAGTCATCGCTTGTTTAATCAAACCACATATACCCCAGTCCTTCAGCGTGAACTCATTCAACGCCCTGAAGCGGCTGGGGTACTTATTTATGATGCGGCACAACAAAAATTTGCCCTGATTGAACAATTCCGCATTGGTGCAATTGATGATTGCGACTCGCCTTGGCAACTCGAAGTGATTGCAGGGGTGCTAGATGGTGATGAATCACCTGAAAGCTGTATTCGTCGTGAAGCTTTGGAAGAATCGGGCTGCGAGTTAAAAGAATTACAACATTTATTCAGTTTTTATCCATCTGCAGGGGCATGCGCAGAATTGTTCCACTTATATAGTGCGAACACCACCTTACCACAGGAAGGTGGCGTGTTTGGTATGCCTGATGAAGGAGAAAATATTCAATTACACATTATTGATTATCGGGAGATACCAAACTTGTTGACCAATGGTCGGCTAAAAAATGCACCTGTCATTATGGCATTGCAATGGTTACAACAACAAATTAAAACCGTAAAGGATGTCTAAGGGGTCAGGCATGACTTTATTCTCAAACAATCAGCAGCAATGCTGGACGATTGTACAAATTTCCGATACGCACCTCATGAATCAGGAAGATTTAGAGTTTGTGCATATGAATCCTGAACGTAGCTTTCATGCGGTGATGCATGATATTCAACAGCAATACCCGCAGCTTGATGCTATTTTCCATACCGGCGATTTAGCACAAATACCCGTTACTGAAACCTATCAACGTTATTTGCAGTTTATGCAGACTTTAAATACACCGCATTTCCAGATTCCAGGCAATCATGATGATGAAACGGTTTTCCCATTCCATTTAGAGTCCAATCAAGTTCATGCGATTGAATTAGGCAATTGGAGTGTCATTTTATTGAATACTGCAGTTAAAGGTCGGATCGATGGTTGGATGGATGCAGCAGAATTACAACAGTTAGATCAGCTTTTACAGCAACATGCCCATCAGCAGGTGATTATTGCCTGTCATCACCATCCTTTTGATATGCAGTCCCACTGGGTTGATCAGCATAAACTTAAAAATACTGAAGCCTTAATTGATGTATTGGCACGACACAACAACGTCAAATTGGTATTGTGCGGGCATGTGCATCAAGACTCACTTAACGAATGGCAAGGGATTCAGTTTTACTCTACACCTTCAACCTGCGTGCAATTTAAACCGCATAGCCAGCACTTTGCTCTTGGGTCTGAAGCACCAGGTTACCGTGTGTTACATTTGAATGCAGATGGCAGTTTTAGCACCCAAGTACATCGGGTTGAGCATGTCGTACAACAAATAAATTTTGAAATTTCAGGTTATTAACTTTTCATTTTATTTCTTTTGCTTTACTTTATGCCTTCAACGAAAAAATGCGATAACACATCCAAACATCAAAGACTATCCATAATCAAAAAAAGTCTATATGATGACGTCCCCCGAAGATCGAATATTGTTCTTTGGGAGTGGATAAAAACACTTGCATATCACCATATTTTTCGCGTATGAATCTTACGCATATGATGAGGAATGCCCTACATGGCGAATGACAACCAAAATCAAGTCTTGGACGAACAAACAGATCTTGTAGAAGAAAAAGCTACAAAACGCGTGCGTAAGGCGAAGCCAAAGGCTTTAGAGGGCGGTTCTACAGCTAGCTTATTTGGTATTGCACCTTATCAGCCGAAAAAAAATGAAGAATACATGTCTGAAGGACAACTCGAACATTTCCGTCAAATTCTCATGGCGTGGAAAGAAGAGTTAATGTCAGAAGTAGATCGTACACTCAACACCATGCAAGACGAAAATACAGCTTTGCCTGATGTGAATGACCGCGCGACACAAGAAGAAGAATTTGCGATTGAATTACGTACTCGTGACCGTGAACGTAAATTGATTCGTAAAATTGAACAATCTATTGAAGCGATTAAAAACGATGACTATGGTTTCTGTGAAACTTGCGGTATCGAAATCGGTTTGCGTCGCTTAGAAGCACGTCCAACGGCAACGCTATGTATTGACTGCAAAACTTTTGCAGAGATCAAAGAGAAGCAAAATAACGGTTAATTGTGACTGTTGAAAATTCCTTTGCGGAGCATCGTCGTCAGCGAGATCATATTTCGCTGACGCGCTACTCAGGTCGGTTCGCACCATCGCCAACCGGCCCTTTGCATTTTGGCTCTCTCATTACTGCCGTTGCCAGTTATTGCGATGCCAAAGCTCAGCACGGCACTTGGTTGGTGCGTATTGAAGATACGGACATTCCACGTATTTACCCTGGTAGTGAAAGCCATATCTTGCGCTGCATAGATGCCTTTCAATTTGAGCCCGATGCCGAAATTATTTTCCAGAAAGATCGCCTTGATCTCTATGCAGCCGTATTACAACAATTGCAGCAACGCGGCTTGGTCTATGCCTGTCAATGCACCCGTAAAATGCTTGGCTCCAATCATATTTATGCAGGGACTTGCCGCAATTTAGGCTTAGATTTTGCCAATCAAGCGATTCGAGTCAAAGTCACAGACCAAGAGATTTGCTTTCAAGACCGCTTGCAAGGCAAGCAGTGTTCCAACCTTGCGCAGGACTTAGGCGATTTTGTCCTAAAACGACGTGATGGCATTATCAATTATCAATTGGCAGTGGTGGTGGATGATTATCTACAAGGTATTACCCACGTGGTTCGTGGCGCAGATTTACTCGACAACACTGCACGACAAATCTTTTTGGGACAACTGTTAGGCTACCCTAAACTTACATACACGCACCTGCCTTTAGCCATGAATGCGCAAGGGCAAAAACTGTCTAAACAGAACTTGGCACAAGCTTTAGATTTAAGCCAAGCACCAAAGTTACTACAGTCCGCTTTAAGTGCCTTAAATCAGGTTGCTGTCGAATTAGATACACCTGCACGCATGCTCACACAAGCCATTCAACAATGGGATCTTTCACGTATTCCTGCGGGTACAGCTTTACACGGCTATTATTTATAAAACTTAAAACTCAGTTATGCTCAAATTGAAATGGATCATTTGAGGTTGTGTCATGTTTTTTATTTTTGCTGTGGGACCGAAAACCCAAGTCGTCGAGAAAAAGTAATTTAACTGCCCCATTTGCCGCATCTGTTGCAGCTATGAACTCAGACAGCAACGACAATATTTTTCCTTATTTTTTATTGCCTTGTTCCCTGTGTTTAAACAGCAAAATACCATGGTCAAGTGTTTAAATTGTGGAACAGTCATGCCAAGCATGGTCTTGCACCATACTCAGCTAGAAGCGAAATAGAAAGATCAATTCTAGAAATTCGATTCCTCACGGCTTGGGTTAATCTCGTGCGTGCTGGCTTCAATTTTCAAAATCAAACTCACCATCACTGCACACATAATTAACGATGAACCACCATAACTAATAAAAGGCAGGGTCAAACCTTTGGTCGGCAACATGCCCATGTTCATGCCTGCGTTCACCATAATCTGCAATAAGAAAATAATGCTGATGCCATAAGCCAAATACCCTGCACGTAAGTACTGGTTTTTTAGGGCACGATGACCAATTTTAATACAGGCAATCAACATAGCAAAAGAGAGGCACAGCACCACCAAAATGCCTAAAAAGCCAAATTCTTCACCCAAGACAGCCAACATAAAGTCTGTATGTGCTTCAGGCAAATAGGACATTTTCTGGATACTATGCCCCAAGCCTACGCCTACCCATTCACCGCGTCCAAATGCCATTAAAGCATTAGACAACTGATAGCCGACACCCAAAGGATCATTCCACGGGTTTGAGAACGACATTAAACGCTCAAAACGATAAGGTTCGAATACCACTAAAAACACAAAGGCGGCAATAATCGCACCAAAAGCAATACCAAACTGAATTAATGGTGCACCCGCTAAAAAGAACACCCCCAACATGGTCAAGGCAATCACCACTGTCGCCCCTAAATCAGGCTCTGCAATCACCAAACCTACTGTGACCGCCATAATCACAGCAAGACGAATCAACCCTTTAATGTTATTACGCACTTCTTCAGCACGGCGTACCACATAGTCAGCGGTAAAAATAGCCATCATCACTTTAGCGACTTCGGACGCTTGCAAGGTAAAGCCTGCGACCCGAATCCAGCGTTTAGAACCATTGACTTCGGTACCCACCAACAAGACTGCAGCTAACAAGGCAATGGTCACAATCCACAGAAAAAAGGTGTTGTTAAACCAGGTATTCAGCGGCACTCGATAGGCAACCACGGCAGCGCCCAATGCCACAACAATTGAAATGCCATGACGTAATACATAGTGAAAGGCATTTTCATGCATGCGCTCGGCATAAGGCATCGAAGCCGACGCCACCATGATTGAACCAATACATAACAACGCCAGTACGCTAAAAATCAGTACATTGCGTACATTCACTTCCGTTGGCAGTTTGGGTAACCAGCGATCATAGACCTGATTGAGTTTATTGATTGTTGTCTGAGCGAAGCCAGCCATATCTCACACCTTATTGTTGTTATACCAGTGCGTTGACATAAGCAACGAACTTGTGACCACGTTCTGGATAGCCCGAGAACATATCAAAACTTGCGCATGCAGGTGACAATAGCACCACATCGTGCGCTTGTGTATGTTGTTGGCAGATTTCAACGGCTTGTTGCAAGGTATCTGCAGTTAAGAGTTGGGTTGTTCCTGCAACTGCTGTTTCAATTTTCGTAGCATCCTCACCAATCAACACCGCCAGTTTGGCATATTGTTGCAATGATTGACGTAGCGCAGTGAAGTCCTGCCCTTTGCCTTGCCCACCTAAAATAATCGCAACCTTGCCGCCTTGTGCCTGAATTGCTGCACCCAAGCCATCTAAGGCCGCCAAAGTTGCACCAATATTGGTTCCTTTGGAGTCATTATAATAACGCACCCCATGTAATTCTTTGACGAATTCACATCGATGCTCCAAACCTTTAAAGGTTTTCAGCGTTTCCAGCATGCTGTGCATAGCTAAACCAATGGCTTCACCCAATGCCAAGCATGCTAATGCATTAGCAATATTGTGTGTACCTTGAATATACATCTCGGTACTTTTTAATAAACGCTCACGCCCACGTGCTAGCCACATGCTGCCATCATCATCTTTTAACAAGCCATATTGATTTAAGTCAGGCGCATTTAAACCAAAACTTTGCATAGGGGTTTGATCTGGCACTAACGGACGACTTAAAGCATCATCACGGTTATACACCACTTTTTTCACACCCTGAAAAATACGATGTTTGGCTGTGTGATACCCCAGCATATCGCCATGACGGTCTAAATGGTCTTCACTCATGTTCAACACTACCGCCACTTCTGCATTTAAATTTGAGGTGGTTTCTAACTGAAAACTGGAAAGTTCTAAAATATACAGCTCAGGATTATCTTTGATCAGATCCAACGCAGGACGTCCCAAATTACCACCTACTGCGACTTTTTTGCCTGCCTGCTCTGCCATTAAACCAATGAGCGTGGTAACGGTACTTTTCGCATTAGACCCTGTAATTGCCACAATAGGTTTGTCGGTCGCACGACGTAAAATCTGAATTTCACTCACCACAGGAATTCCCTGTGCCATCGCCGCCTGAATTTCAGGGAGTTTTGGATCTAGCCCTGGGCTAATCACAATTTCTTCTGCAGACAGCAATAAATCCTGATCAAACTGACCAAAGCGGGATTCCACTTCGGCAGGAATTTGGTCATGCCCTGGGGGTGTGGGACGAGAATCTGTCACAGCAACGCGGTAACCTTGATGATGTAAAAAATTAACAGCTGCAACACCAGAAATACCAAGTCCTGCAACGACTTTTAATCCACCACGTTGTATTAACATTTTTTCCCCATTTTGTGCGCTAATTTTGAAACAGACAAAATAGTAGCACTTTGCTGTTTTGAATGCTTTTTCTGTTTGCAGTTCCTGCAGTTTTTTTTGTGTCAGTGCGTAAAAAAACCGTCATATCGCTGACGGTTTTTAAAAAGAATATCACTACAGTGAATCAACTCTATTTCCACTTCACCGCTTGGACTTCAACTTTCTTTTCTGCGGGTTGATCTGAATCATCACAGCCACAACTACCACCACAACCTGCCGCTGCTGCAGGTTTTAACCACTTGGCCAAGCCATGCCAGCCTTTTTCTGTGCAGGCATTAGACAGCTTTAGAAAAAATGCGCCAGAAGTCTTGGGAAAGACTTTTTTAAAGACCACCACAGCACTCCAAAACACCAATGCAGCAACAATCAGAATTTCAATCATGTTTGTCTTCTCCTGTGAAGCCTAAAATAGCCTTAACCCAACAAATAAGATGCTGTTTGATAAGTTAAAAATGACATTAAATAAGCCAAACCAAATAAATACACCGTCATAAAACTTACTGTACGCCATGAACCTGTTTCACGCTTTACGGTGGCCAAAGTCGCCAAACAATGCGGAGCATAAATAAACCACACCAATAACGACAAACCCGTTGCCAATGACCAGCCCAGTTCGCCACCGCCACTGATTAATGCAGCCAAACCTTGAGACATAGCATCTTCATCCACTGCAGATAAGGCATAGACTGTGCCTAAGGCAGCCACGACCACTTCACGCGCTGCCATAGCAGGAATCAAGGCAATCACGATCTGCCAGTTAAAGCCAACTGGAGCAAAAATCGGCTGTAATACATGCCCCAGCATCCCTGCAAAACTGTAGTCAATTGCAGGCAGGGTTGCACCTTCAGGCGGTTGCGGGAAGGTACACAAGAACCACAATAAAATCGACAGCGCAAAAATAATGCCACCGACACGCTTCAAGAAAATTTTGGCGCGATCCAGCAAACCAATCCACACGCTTTTTAGGTCTGGAAAACGGTAGCTTGGTAGTTCCATCAACAAGACATGCTCAGATTTATCTTTTTGCAAAAATTTAAGCACAAAAGATACGCCCAAGGCACTCACAATGCCCGCCATATACAGACCGAATAACACTAGGCCTTGTAAATTAAACATACCCCAGACGGTTTGATTGGGAATGAATGCAGCGATGAGCAAAGCATATACAGGTAAGCGCGCAGAACAAGTCATTAACGGCGCGACCATAATCGTAGTTAAACGATCACGTGGGTCGGCAATACTACGTGTTGCCATAATGCCTGGCACTGCACAGGCAAAACTAGACAGCAATGGAATAAAGGCACGACCACTCAAACCTGCGCTAAACATCAGTTTATCGAGCAAGAATGCTGCACGTGGCAAATAGCCCGATTCTTCCAAAATTAAAATAAACAGGAACAGAATTAAAATTTGCGGCAAGAACACCACCACACCGCCTGCGCCTGCAATAATGCCATCCACAATCAAGCTGTTCAGTAAGGGATGGCTAATGTTTTCGCCAATCACTTCACCTAGCCAGCCAAAGAAGCTTTCAATACCATCCATAAATGGTGCAGCCCAAGAAAAAACAGCTTGGAATACCACGAACATCATCACTGCAAGGCTTACCAAGCCAAACACAGGATGTAGAAAGATTTTGTCTAAAAAGTCAGAGCGTTTGTCTTCTTCATCTACAAACTGCACCACATCATAGATCG
>ERZ650302.1580-NODE-1580-length-12643-cov-5.693041_pt1 | contig 12643 bp, 10 predicted proteins | sample MGYA00376238_ERZ650302 | MGnify/ENA primary metagenome ERZ650302 (study PRJEB26733, sample SAMN07839298) | wastewater metagenome | biome: urban; feature: wastewater treatment plant; material: waste water | place: USA: North Carolina | collected 2016-04-28 ... | reverse complement strand
CGACGCTCTTCCGATCTAATACAGGAATGTGATGCATAAAGCTGGTTTTGTAAACATCGTGGGAAATCCGAATGTGGGCAAATCCACATTGATGAACGTTTTGGTAGGTGAGCGCATTTCTATCGCCACTTTCAAGGCGCAGACCACCCGTCATCGGATTATGGGCATCTATAATACGGATGACATGCAAATTGTGTTTTCGGACACTCCGGGTGTATTGAAGCCAAACTATAAGTTACAGGAGTCCATGCTTAATTTCTCCACTTCGGCATTGGCGGATGCAGATGTGTTGCTGTATGTGACAGATGTGGTTGAGACTCCCGACAAGCATAATGACTTTGTGGAGAAAGTAGGACACTTGGACGTTCCGGTATTGCTGCTTATCAATAAGATTGATTTAAGCAACCAGGAAAAGCTGGTGGAACTGGTGGAAGCATGGAAGGAATTGCTGCCGAAGGCGGAAATTATTCCTATCTCTGCTACTTCGAAATTTAATGTGGATTATGTCATGAAGCGGGTGAAGGAGCTGTTGCCCGACTCACCTCCTTATTTCGACAAGGACCAGTGGACGGACAAGCCGGCGCGTTTCTTCGTGACCGAAATAATCCGTGAGAAAATTCTGTTGTACTACGATAAGGAAATCCCTTATTCGGTGGAGGTGATGGTAGAACAGTTTAAGGAGGAGGCAAAGAAGATTCATATCAGTGCCGTAATCTATGTGGAGCGTGATTCGCAAAAAGGTATTATCATAGGCAAGCAGGGGAAGGCTTTGAAGAAAGTGGCTACTGAAGCGCGCCGTGATTTGGAGAGGTTTTTCGGGAAAACGATATTCCTGGAGACGTTTGTGAAAGTTGATAAGGATTGGCGGAGTTCGGACAAGGAACTGCGTAATTTTGGTTATCAGCTGGATTAAGAGTTATTCATACGACTGTGACAGTCGCAAAAAACAAAGAGTGTGAACTATGGGAAATTTAGTTGCAATCGTAGGACGTCCCAATGTGGGAAAGTCTACATTATTTAACCGTCTGACCAAGACACGTCAGGCAATTGTGAATGAGGAAGCGGGAACCACCCGTGACCGCCAATATGGAAAGACCGAATGGTTGGGACGTGAGTTCTCCGTGGTAGATACCGGCGGTTGGGTAGTGAACTCTGATGATATTTTCGAAGAAGAGATTCGTAAGCAGGTATTGATGGCGGTGGACGAAGCCGACGTGATACTGTTCGTGGTGGATGTGATGAACGGGGTTACGGACCTCGACGAGCAGGTAGCTGCCATCTTGCGTCGTGCCAAGAAGCCTGTGTTGCTGGTTGCCAATAAGACTGATAATCATGAACTGCAATACAATGCTCCTGAGTTTTACAGTTTGGGTTTGGGTGACCCTTATTGTATTTCTGCTGTAACGGGTAGCGGTACGGGCGATATGATGGACCTTATCGTCAGCAAGTTCAAGAAGGAATCTGATGAAATTCTGGACGAGGATATTCCCCGCTTTGCAGTAGTGGGACGCCCTAATGCCGGAAAGTCTTCCATAGTCAATGCCTTTATTGGAGAAGACCGCAACATCGTGACGGAGATTGCCGGTACCACGCGCGATTCTATCTATACCCGCTACAATAAATTCGGTTTTGATTTCTACCTGGTAGATACGGCGGGTATCCGTAAGAAGAACAAGGTGAATGAGGATTTGGAGTACTACTCCGTAATCCGTTCCATTCGTTCCATTGAGAATGCAGATGTATGTATTTTGATGGTAGACGCTACGCGTGGCATCGAAAGCCAGGATTTGAATATCTTCTCCTTGATACAGAAGAATGCCAAGGGGCTGGTGGTTGTGGTGAACAAGTGGGACTTGGTGAAGGACAAGACTGTGAAGGTGATGAAGACTTTCGAAGATGCTATCCGCAACCGTTTCGCTCCGTTTGTGGATTTTCCTATCATCTTTGCTTCGGCACTGACCAAACAGCGTATTCTGAAGGTATTGGAAGAGGCGCGTGATGTGTACGAAAATCGTATGACGCGTATTCCGACAGCTCGTTTGAACGAGGAAATGCTGCCGCTTATCGAGGCGTATCCACCCCCTTCAATTAAGGGTAAGTATATCAAGATAAAGTATATTACGCAGTTGCCCAATACCCAGGTGCCGTCATTTGTTTATTTTGCAAATCTTCCACAATATGTGAAAGAGCCTTACAGACGATTCCTGGAAAATAAGATGCGTGAGAAATGGAAGTTGACCGGAACTCCGATAAATATCTATATCCGGCAGAAGTAAAATATATCGTGATGATATAGTCGATTCTATTAACTGGTTTTATGAAGAGAAAGCGTCCGGAACATAGCTTCCGGACGCTTTCTTATGTAATAGGTTAGAAAATGAGGTGTGGTTTTATCCTTCAAGGTTCTGTATCTCCACTTCTTTGACTTTCCGGAATAGGTCAGATGCAAATATGAAACTGTTCAACCGCTCGTTGGTGGAAGTGAAGATATCGTCTTTATTGCCTTCCCATTCTTTGTGTCCTTCGTAAATATAGATGATTTTTTCTCCGATACCCATTACAGAGTTCATGTCATGAGTGTTGATGAGAGTAGTCATATTGTATTCTCGGGTTATATCTTGTATCAGTTCGTCGATGACAAGCGAGGTCTTGGGGTCAAGTCCTGAATTCGGCTCGTCACAAAACAAGTATTGCGGGTTTAGGGCAATGGCACGGGCAATGGCTACGCGTTTCTGCATACCGCCGCTGATTTCTCCGGGAAATTTGTCTTTGGCTTCAATCAGGTTTACACGCTCCAAGCAGAACATGGCACGACGAGTCCGATCGCGCAGGGTATCGTTGCTGAACATGTTCAGTGGAAACATCACATTGTCCAGTACCGTCATGGAATCGAACAGCGCGGCACTTTGGAAAATCATTCCCATTTCCCGGCGGAGCGCTTTCTTTTCCTTCTTTCCCATGGCGAGGAAGTTGCGGTGGTCATACAACAATTCTCCTTTGTCCGGTGTCAGCAGACCCACGATACATTTCATGAGTACGGTTTTTCCCGAACCGCTCTGCCCTATGATCAGGTTGGTCTTTCCATTCTCGAAAGTGGCATTGATATCTTTCAGTACCTCTTTTTCTTCAAATGATTTGCAAAGTCCTTTCAGTTCAATCATCCCATTAAAAGTTGAGTTAATATTAGGTCGGCGAATAAGATAAGTACGCTGCTGCATACTACGGAGTCGGTGGACGCCTTGCCCACTTCGATGGAACCGCCTTCGACGGTGTAACCGAAGAATGCCGATACGCTGGCAATGATAAAGGCAAAGAACAGCGACTTGATGATGCCGCACCAAATAAACCATTCGACAAACATGTACTGCAAGCCGTATTCCAAATCTACCGCCGACATGATGCCGCCGAACCAGCAAGTACAGAAGGCACCTATGATGCCGGCGAATATACTGAACGTCACCATCAGTGGAATGGTTGTCACCATAGCGGCAATTTTCGGTAGGATGAGATAGTTGGCAGAATTGACACCCATAATTTCAAGGGCGTCTATCTGCTGGGTGACTCGCATGGTGCCCAGCTCCGAGGCGATGTTTGACCCGACCTTTCCTGCCAGAATCAGACACATGATGGAGGAGGAGAATTCCAGCAGCATGATTTCTCGGGTTACATATCCCACTGTCCATCGAGGCATGAAAGGACTCTCGATGTTCAACTTTATCTGTATGGTGATTACAGCTCCGATGAAGAACGATATCAGCAATACGATGCCGATAGAGTTCACGCCGAGCTGTTCCAACTCGTTGACATATTGGCGGAAAAACATACGCATACGTTCGGGACGAGCAAATACGCGTCCCATCAGTATGATATATCGTCCCACTGTCTTAAGTGCTTTAAACATGACATATAAGTATTTGAATGCAAATGTACACTATTTCGGCTTATTTTTGCTACATTTGCGGCGAAAACCTTTAGAGTATGGAAGAAGAAAAAGGCATAAAGGACAATGTAGAGGAAGTTAAGGAAAATCTGCAGGCCGGACCAAGCTTGACTGCCGGGGCAGAGCCACGGGAGGAAGGTAGCATGGTGCTGCGTACGGAGGATTTGGTGAAAAAGTACGGAAAGCGTACGGTAGTGAGCCATGTGTCCATTGATGTGAAGCAAGGGGAGATTGTCGGTTTGCTGGGGCCGAATGGCGCCGGTAAGACAACTTCGTTTTATATGACCGTAGGGCTGATTACTCCCAATGAGGGACGTATCTTCTTGAATGATTTGGATATAACGAAATATCCGGTATACAAGCGTGCGCAGACGGGTATCGGTTATTTGGCGCAGGAGGCTTCCGTGTTCCGTCAAATGAGTGTGGAAGACAATATTGCATCTGTACTGGAAATGACCGACAAGCCTTTGGAGTATCAGAAAGACAAGCTGGAGAGCCTGATTGCAGAGTTCCGCTTGCAGAAGGTAAGGAAGAACAAGGGTAACCAGTTGTCAGGTGGCGAGCGGCGCCGTACAGAAATTGCCCGTTGTCTGGCCATTGACCCCAAATTTATTATGTTGGACGAGCCTTTTGCCGGTGTAGACCCGATTGCAGTGGAGGATATTCAGCAGATTGTGTGGAAGTTGAAAGATAGGAATATCGGCATTTTGATTACTGACCACAATGTGCAGGAGACGCTGAGCATTACCGATCGTGCTTATCTGCTATTTGAAGGAAAAATTTTGTTCCAGGGTACGCCGGAAGAGTTGGCCGAGAATAAGATTGTACGTGAAAAGTATCTGAGTAATAGCTTCGTACTTCGTCGCAAGGATTTTATGAAGTAATCCCGGATACTGTCGATTGATAGAAATAAAAAAAGACCACTCATTCAGTGGCCTTTTTTTATTTCTCCTTAAATCTCTATGATTAATATTTTGGAGGTCTTGCTTCTTTCACTACCATTTGGCGGCCGAAGAATTCAGCACCGTCTAGTTCGGCAATAGCTTTAGCTGCAGCAGCGTCATCTTCCATTTCTACAAAAGCGATGCCTCTGAAACGTCCGGTGGTGCGGTCATTGATAAATTTTACAGAAGATACTGTGCCGTAATCTTCCATTGCCTTCTGCAGGTCACTCTCCTTAACGCGGTAGTTAAGGTTTCCAACATAAATGTTCATAATGAAATTGATAAAATAAATATAATGAATAAAACTCTCTTGGAAGGAAGGCTGAATAATAAATGGATTACAACGACAGAGAGTTTACAAAAGCGTTCTTGAAAACGGAAGTAAAAACCATGTAATGGAAATCGAAAAACTAATGCGCCATCATTCCGCGACAAAGAAACGCATAAAATTCGGATAAACAATGTTTTTCCTTAATTATTTTTGTAGATTGTCGTGCCTTCGGGCAACTCCCATTTCTCTTCATAGAAACTGGACGGTTCGGTTTATCATCGTCTTTTCCCTGAGTATCTTTCCCATAAACGTCCTCCGTTGTCAGTCCGATGGTTGGGCTCTTCTACCGCTCTATCCAAGAATTAAACTGAAATAAATCGGCAATGTTCTTTTGATAATTGAAAGAATAACGCTAATTTTGCACGCCCATTTGAGATATGGAACAAAGTATAAATCAAATAAATAATTGTCAGAATGAACGTTTCATTACAAAACATTGACAAAGTAAGCGCACTGCTTACTGTAAAGCTTGAGAAAGCAGATTATCAGGAAAAAGTAGACAAATCATTGAAGAGCTTCCGTCAGAAGGCACAGATTCCCGGTTTCCGTAAGGGAATGGTTCCTATGAGCTTAGTTAAGAAAATGTATGGTAAGTCTGCATTGGCTGAAGAGGTGAACAAGCTGCTTTCAGAAACAGTATATAAGTATATCCAGGACAATAAGGTAAATATATTGGGCGAGCCTTTGCCCAACGAAGACAAGCAGCAGGAAATTGATTTCGATACTATGGAAGAGTTCGAATTCTTGTTTGATATTGCTTTGGCTCCGGAATTTAAAGCTGAAGTCAGTGCAAAAGATAAGGTAGATTACTATACTATTGAAGTTACAGACGAAATGGTGGATAACCAGGTCAAGGCTTACACTCAACGTAACGGCAAGTATGACAAGGTAGACGTTTACGAGGACAATGACATGCTGAAAGGTTTGCTTGCTGAACTGGATGAAGAAGGTAATACCAAAGAGGGTGGTATTCAGGTGGAAGGTGCTGTAATGATGCCTTCGTACATGAAAAATGATGAACAGAAAGCTATCTTTGCCGGTGCAAAAGTGAACGATGTGCTTGTATTCAATCCGAATACTGCTTGGGACGGAAATGCTGCCGAATTGTCTTCTTTATTGAAGATTGACAAGGAAGCTGCTCCCGAAGTAAAATCCAATTTCAGCTTCCAGGTAGAAGAAATCACACGTTTCGTTCCGGGTGACTTGACTCAGGAAATTTTCGACCAGGTATTTGGCGAAGGTAATGTGAAAACGGAAGAGGAATTCCGTGCCAAAGTGAAGGAAGTTATTGCCAACCAGTTCGTGGCAGACAGTGACTATAAGTTCTTGATTGACGCACGTAAGATGCTGACAGAGAAAGTAGGCAAGCTGGAATTCCCGGATGCATTACTGAAGCGCATTATGCGTCTGAACAATCCTGACAAGGAAGAAAGCTTTGTAGAGGACAACTATGACAAGAGCATCGAAGAGCTGACTTGGCACCTGATTAAAGAACAGCTGGTGAAAGCCAATGATATCAAGGTTGAGCAGGAAGACATCACAAACATGGCTAAGGAAGCTACCCGCGCACAGTTTGCACAATATGGTATGATGAGTGTGCCTGAAGAAATCCTGGAAAACTACTCAAAGGAAATGCTTAAGAAGAAAGAGAGCATAGAAGGCTTGGTTAATCGTGTGGTTGAATCTAAATTGGCTACAGCATTGAAGTCTCAGGTGGAACTGGAGCATAAGAACGTTTCTGCTGAAGAGTTCAATAAGATGTTTGCATAAGAGTAATGTGAGCCTACGGCTAAAATTTATAAAGAAACACAGAGTTTGACAAACTATAACTCTGTGTTTTTTTGTGTCTCTGTGTTCTTTTTTGTTTCTTTGTATCCTTATAAATTAAAAAATAGAAAGAAATGGATGATTTTAGAAAATACGCTACCAAGCATCTTGGTATGAACAGTTTGGTGCTGGACGATGTGATTAAATCACAAGCCGGCTATTTGAATCCCTATATCCTCGAGGAACGCCAGCTCAATGTAACGCAGTTGGACGTGTTTTCCCGTCTGATGATGGACCGCATCATTTTCCTCGGTACGCAGGTTGATGACTATACAGCCAATACTTTGCAGGCTCAGTTGCTTTATCTGGATTCGGTGGATCCGGGCAAGGATATTTCCATCTATATCAATTCGCCGGGCGGTTCGGTATATGCCGGTCTGGGTATTTATGATACCATGCAGTTCATCAGTAGTGATGTGGCTACCATCTGTACTGGAATGGCGGCAAGCATGGCAGCCGTATTGCTGGTTGCCGGTGCCGAAGGCAAACGCTCCGCATTGACCCACTCCCGCGTGATGATACACCAGCCGATGGGAGGTGCCCAGGGGCAGGCCTCGGATATTGAAATCACGGCACGTGAAATCCAGAAGTTGAAGAAAGAACTTTATACCATTATCGCCGACCACTCCCACACTCCCTTTGACAAGGTATGGGCAGATTCTGACCGTGACTACTGGATGACAGCCCAGGAAGCCAAAGAATATGGTATGGTAGATGAGGTTTTGATTAAAAAATAAATATGGCAGATTCAAGAAAGAATAAAAATAGATGCAGTTTTTGCGGTCGCACCGAAGATGAAGTCGGATTTCTCATAACGGGGATGAATGGCTATATCTGCGACAGTTGCGCCACCCAGGCTTATGAGATTACTCAGGAGGCTTTGGGGGCTGGCAAGAAGGCAAGTGCCACGAAGCTGAATCTGAAAGAACTTCCTAAACCCGTAGAAATAAAGAAGTTCCTCGATCAATATGTCATTGGTCAGGACGATGCCAAGCGTTTCTTGTCTGTGTCGGTGTACAACCATTACAAACGTCTGCTCCAGAAGGACGGCGGTGATGATGTGGAGATTGAAAAATCGAACATCATCATGGTAGGCAGTACCGGTACGGGAAAGACGTTATTGGCGCGTACTATCGCAAAGTTGCTGCATGTTCCTTTTACTATTGTAGATGCAACAGTTCTGACAGAGGCAGGTTATGTGGGTGAGGACATTGAAAGCATTTTGACACGTCTGCTCCAGGTGGCGGATTATAACGTGCCCGAGGCAGAGCAAGGTATCGTGTTTATTGATGAGATAGACAAAATAGCGCGCAAGGGTGATAATCCTTCCATAACCCGTGATGTGAGTGGTGAAGGCGTGCAGCAGGGATTGCTGAAACTGCTGGAAGGTTCTGTGGTGAATGTGCCTCCCCAGGGTGGGCGCAAGCATCCCGACCAGAAAATGATTCCGGTCAATACCAAGAATATTCTGTTCATTTGCGGTGGGGCTTTCGATGGCATTGAAAAGAAAATTGCCCAGCGGCTGAATACGCACGTTGTCGGGTATAGCGCTGTACGCAATACGGCAACCATTGATAAGAGCAACATGATGCAGTACATTGCTCCGCAGGATTTGAAGTCGTTCGGACTGATTCCCGAGATTATCGGCCGCCTTCCGGTGCTGACTTATCTGAATCCGTTGGACCGTGCGGCATTGCGCTCCATTCTTACGGAACCGAAGAATTCCATCATCAAGCAATACATCAAACTGTTTGAGATGGACAATGTGAAGCTGACGTTTGAAGATGCTGTATTTGAATATATCGTGGATAAAGCGGTAGAATATAAGTTGGGAGCCCGCGGCTTGCGTTCCATTGTGGAGACAATTATGATGGATGCCATGTTCGAAATTCCGTCAGAACAGAAGGACAATTTTGTTGTGACGTTGGACTACGCCAAGCGCCAGCTTGAAAAGGCAAATATAGCACGACTGCAAAGTGCTTAAGAATCAGATGGTAATACGGGGTAAAACCGACTATTTTACTTTTTATTGAAAAATATTCGATGGATTATGCTTGAAATTTAAGAAGTTGTTTATAACTTTGTTAGGGTTCTTTGTGAAAACAAGGCGGAGTACCACTATTAAAAGTTAACTCAATAAACAACAACCTAATGAATCATGGCAGGGAAGAAGATTAATTTGATAGACCAGCTGAAGAAATACTTCGGGTTCGATACATTTAAAGGAAATCAGGAAGCAATCATAGAGAATCTGTTGGCGGGTAATGATACATTCGTGTTGATGCCTACCGGTGGTGGAAAATCTTTGTGCTACCAACTGCCGTCCTTGTTGATGGAGGGCACGGGTATCGTGATTTCTCCTCTGATTGCCTTGATGAAGAATCAGGTCGATGCGATGCGTAACTTCAGCGAAGAGGATGGGATAGCCCACTTCATCAATTCTTCCCTAAACAAGAGCGCGATAGACCAGGTCCGGTCCGACATACTCAGTGGTAAGACAAAGCTGTTGTATGTAGCTCCGGAATCACTGACGAAGGAAGAGAATGTGGAGTTTCTGAAAACGGTGAAGATTTCGTTCTATGCCGTGGACGAAGCCCATTGTATTTCTGAATGGGGTCATGACTTCCGTCCTGAGTATCGCCGCATCCGTCCCATTATCAATGAAATAGGAAAAGCCCCTCTGATAGCGTTGACTGCGACGGCTACACCGAAAGTGCAGCATGACATCCAGAAGAATCTGGGTATGGTGGATGCGCAGGTGTTCAAGTCATCGTTCAACCGCCCGAATCTCTATTATGAGGTACGCCCCAAGACTGCAAATGTAGACCGGGACATCATCAAGTTCATTAAGAACAATCCCGAAAAGTCAGGCATTATCTATTGCCTGAGCCGGAAGAAAGTGGAGGAACTTGCTGAAATCCTGCAGGCAAACGGAATCAATGCCCGTGCCTATCATGCCGGAATGGATTCGGCTACACGAACACAGAACCAGGATGATTTCCTGATGGAAAAAATTGATGTGATTGTAGCTACCATTGCTTTTGGTATGGGGATTGACAAACCGGATGTGCGCTATGTCATCCATTACGATATACCCAAAAGTCTGGAAGGATATTACCAGGAGACCGGACGTGCCGGAAGAGATGGAGGAGAAGGGCAGTGTATTACTTTCTATACCAATAAAGACTTGCAGAAGCTCGAGAAGTTTATGCAAGGCAAACCTGTAGCAGAGCAGGAAATTGGCAAGCAGCTTCTGCTGGAGACTGCTGCGTATGCCGAATCTTCCGTATGCCGCCGAAAAGCATTGCTTCATTACTTCGGCGAAGAATATATAGAAGAAAATTGTGGTAATTGTGACAATTGTTTAAATCCGAAAAAACAAGTGGAAGCTCAAGAATTATTGTGTACCGTGATTGAAGCTATTCTCGCGGTGAAAGAAAATTTTAAAGCGGACTATATTATAGACATAATACAAGGTAAGGAAACTTCAGAAGTGCAGGCGCATCTGCATGAAGATCTCGAAGTGTTCGGCTCTGGTATGGGCGAAGAAGACAAAACGTGGAATGCTGTGATCCGTCAGGCACTTATTGCCGGTTACCTGAGTAAGGATGTCGAAAACTATGGCTTGCTGAAAGTGACAGATGACGGTAAGAAGTTCCTTAAACATCCCAAATCATTCAAAATAGTGGAAGACAATGACTTTGAGGATGTGGAAGAAGAAGCACCTGCACGTGGAGGCGGTGCGTGTGCGGTAGACCCGGCATTGTACTCCATGTTGAAGGACTTACGAAAGAAGTTGTCCAAGAAGTTGGAAGTTCCTCCTTATGTCATTTTCCAGGATCCGTCTTTGGAAGCGATGGCGACCATATATCCGGTGACTTTGGACGAGTTGCAGAACATACCGGGTGTAGGAGCCGGAAAGGCAAAACGCTACGGCGAGGAATTCTGTAAACTCATTAAGCGGCACTGTGAGGAGAATGAGATTGAACGTCCCGAGGACTTGCGTGTGCGTACTGTGGCCAATAAGTCAAAAATGAAGGTGGCCATCATTCAGGCCATTGACCGTAAGGTGGCATTGGATGACATTGCCATGTCAAAGGGCATTGAGTTTGAAGAGCTGCTGGATGAGATAGAAGCTATCGTCTACTCCGGAACGAAATTGAATATCGACTATTTCTTGGAGGATATTATGGATGAAGACCACTTGCTGGATATCTATGATTATTTCAAGGAATCTACCACTGATAAGATTGACGATGCTCTGGATGAGTTGGGTGATGACTTTACGGAAGAAGAGGTACGTTTGGTACGCATCAAGTTTATTTCAGAGATGGCAAACTGATTGGTTTTAGTTGATAAAAAAGAAAAAAATGTTGCGTGCAAGTATACGGAATGGAATAAAAACCGTATGTTTAGATTGGGTACTGTTTGTCAGTAACTTACAAAGTTAGTTCCTCAAATTTGTACTTATCTAGCCTTTTTTGAACGACACAAAGATAGGATTAATTATGTATAAGGCATAATTTTGAGATTAGAATTTTAGTCTGCATTTAGATGTGACAATTCATATTTAGATAAAAAAAGCCAGCTATCATCTCGATAACTGGCTTTTAATTTTTAATCATTTATTTGCTTAGTATATCTTCATAATACTCGGCAAAGTTCTCTGCATAATTCTTAGCTTCGGGACTTCCTTTAGTTTATGTACATCTTTATCCATTATTCTGCTTATACGCTATCTACCACCTTGACATTTTCTTCCAATACAAACACATACCTCAATAATCCAGAATGTATCTTTTACATTAGATTGGACAGATTCTTATCAGTACCTTTGCTATAGATAAATCAATTACCAATCTATTTATTTCTACAAAAATATGCAAGTAACACCCCAAAAGAGCACCGTGATTTCTTATTTACCACAAGAGATTAGAGAAACTAGATTAACAGAGGTCACATATTTACCTATTACAAGGGAAATGTTAGAACAACTATTCTCAAATTCAGCTAAGAAGGATAAGCATAGATTGGTTAAGAAGAGAAGAAGGTAAATTGAAACAATAAATCTTTTCAAATTTAAAGCCATTTAGAATTCTTTGTGTTATAATGAAAATGTTAAATATATAAAAGGAGTATCAGGAATAATGAAACGTATTGCTGTTTTGACTAGTGGTGGAGATGCCCCTGGTATGAATCCTGCAATCAGAGCTGTAGTAAGAACAGCTATTAACAAGGGACTTAAAGTAAAAGGAATTCAGAAGGGCTACAACGGTCTTATTAATGATGAGATTATCGATATGGATAAGAAGAGTGTTTCTGATATTATACAGAGAGGTGGTACAATTCTTTATACTGCTATCCAAGAACTTGAATACCTTTGCCTTGACAGAGATACTCAAGCATTCAAGCGTCAGTCAGCTATTAAGTTTGCTGAACTTGTATATGACGGTAAATGGTTTACACCGCTTCGCGAATCAATGTCAGCTATGTTTGACGTTATGGACGAAACTGTTACAGGTGAAGTCAGACTTAAGCTTTACAAAGGCAGCGTAACTCCTGCAGGTGCTAAGTCACCATATTCACTATATAATGAAGATA
>ERZ650302.1577-NODE-1577-length-12645-cov-16.279031_pt1 | contig 12645 bp, 10 predicted proteins | sample MGYA00376238_ERZ650302 | MGnify/ENA primary metagenome ERZ650302 (study PRJEB26733, sample SAMN07839298) | wastewater metagenome | biome: urban; feature: wastewater treatment plant; material: waste water | place: USA: North Carolina | collected 2016-04-28 ... | reverse complement strand
TAAATCAATAGTATCAAATGATGTTAAAGATTTAAGACCAATTGGAAAAGATGAAACTGTTGAAACAATAGAAAAAGCATTTGCTCCAATGGCTACAACTATCACTTTAGAAGATGAAATTGATATTTCTAGAGGCGATATGATAGTTAAATCAGGAGATATTCCAAAAGTATCAAATCACCTATCTTGTATGGTAGTTTGGATGGATGAAACTCCAATGAAATTAAATCAAAATTATGTGATTAAAAGAGCAACTTCAGTAATAAATGGGGCATTTAACCACATTGAGTTTAAAAAGAATATCAATACTTTTGATGAAATTGAAGCAACAGAATTAGCACTAAATGATATTGCAAAATGTACAATATCACTAGATAGAGAAATTGCAGTTGATCCATACCATGAAAATAGATACACTGGAAGTTTTATTATCATTGATAAATACAATAACTCAACAGTTGGTGCAGGTATGATTGTATCTTCAGTTGAAGGTTTTGCAAAACTTGAAGAGAATAAAAAAGTTTATTCTAAAGCTGAAATTGAATTAAATGAGTTTATTAGAAGAAACTATCCTGAGTGGAATTGTAAAGCAATATAGTTTTCAAAGAGGATTAGACATTTTAGTCTAATCCTTTATTTATAAACATCCCCTCTAAATCCAATATCTTCTATTATCGCTTCAATAATAATTTCATCATCTACAACTTTTACAATAATCCTAATATTGCCTTTTCTAATTCTAAAAGTATCTTTTAAATTACCTCGGAGTTGTTTATAATCCACATTAATATCAATATTATAAAAATGTTTTTTTATAAACTTTATAATTAATTCATCAACCTGAGTTTCAGTAATAATTGAGTTATTTTTATCCAAGAACTTTTTTGATTTTTTTAGATAAGTTAGTTTTATCTCTTTTTTCATCTAAATATCGATAGTTAAAATTTTTGTATGTGAAATCTCTTTATCTTCAGTAGTTCTATTTTGGAGAATCGTTTCTATCTCTTTTTGCTCCATCATATCATAAGCATTTTTCAATCTTTCATACTCTTCAATATCTAGTAAAACTGCTTCAAGTTTATTGTTTTTTGAAATTGCCAATTTATCTTTTGATTTATCGATAATACTATTTAGAATTGTCGAAAAACTTCTTGCAACATCACTTGCAGATACAATCTCTTCTCTTTTATATGCTACCATTTTATTTACCTTTGTAAAATATTATGTAAAATAATACATAATATTTACATTAAAGTCAATTGTCATCCACCAAATTCTAGTTTTTAAATATAGTTCTTATCTAAAATAATATAAAATTATAATCTTAATAACTTCAACAAATTAATAATGAGCAAATATAAATGAATAAAAATATCTTTAGACCTTTTTTCAATGAAAATACAGATATATTAAATTTTATAAAATACAACACTATTGGGAAAAATAAAAAAGAGTATTTTGACTATACAGCTTCAGGACTTGCATTTAGACAAATAGAAAATAGAATCCATGATGTACTTGAAACTTATGCAAATACCCACTCAAAAGAAGCTTCAAATGCCGATAAAACTACAAACTATTATGAATTAGCAAGGTCTAGTTTAGCTTCAAATTTAGAACTAACAGAGGATTTTGCAATTCTTCCAAGTGGTTGTGGAACAACTGCTGCTATTAAACATTTTCAAGAGTTGTTAGGTTTGTATATCCCACCTGCAACTAAAAAAAGATTTGGTTTTAAAATAGATATAAAAACTGCTCCTTTGGTAATTGTTGGACCTTACGAACACCACTCAAACGAAGTTTCATTTAGAGAAGCTTTATGTGAAATTCAAAGAATAGATTTGGATAAACAAGGTTTGGTTGATTTAAATCACCTAAAAGAGGTTTTAGAAAAAAACAAACATAGAGAAATAATAGCTTCATTTTGTATAGCTTCAAATGTAACAGGAATTATAACTCCTTATGAAGAAATCTCAAAAATGTTGAGAAGTTATAATGCAATAGTTTGTTTTGATGCGGCTGCTTCAAGTCCATATATAAATATTCCTTGTCATCTTTATGATGCAATGTTTATGTCACCACACAAACTTCTTGGAGGTCCTGCTTCTTGTGGTTTATTGATTATTAGAAAATCTTTAGTTGATACAACTATTCCTCCTTCATTTGCAGGAGGAGGAACTGTTTTATATGTAAATAAAACTTCACAAACTTATCAAAAAGATTTAGAAGCAAGGGAAGAAGCGGGAACTCCTCCTATTTTACAGTTTATTAGAGCATCTTTGGCCTATCAACTTAGAAATGAAATAGGTTTTGAATTTATAAAAAAACAAAAAGATGAATTAAAAGAGTATTTCATAAATGAATTAAAAAAGATTCCAAATTGTGAAATTTATGGAAATCAAGAAGCTCCAAATATAGGAATCGTTTCTTTTAATATAAAAGGACTAAGTCCTTATGATTTATGTAATCGTTTATCAACAGAAGCTTCTTTCCAAACAAGAGCTGGATGTTCATGTGCAGGACCTTATGGACATGATTTACTTGGAATAGAAAAACTTGATATGACAAATCGTCCAGGTTGGGTTAGGGTTTCTATTCATTTTTCACAAACAAAAGAAGAGATTAAAAATTTAATTGAAAGAATCAAAAAAATAGCTATTTAGTTTATTTAGATTTGTTTTTTAATAGATAAAAAGGGAAGCTAAAATAAGTTTTGCTTTTCCCTTTTTGATTTTAAATTAGAATTTGTAGTTAATTCCTGCGAACATTGAAGTTGAATCTTCAATTTCTATTTTTGCTGTTATATCATCACCTGCATCAGTCCAGTTAAAAGTTTTATCCATATTGTATTTTGAATAAGCTAATCCTAATTCAAACTCTATATTTTTTGTAATATCATAGATAGCTCCAACTTGAGCTCCATAAACTAATCCTGAAATTTTTGCTTCTCCAAGTCCATCAATATTTGTTTCTTTATATTCTCCATTACCAACATGAACCCCAGCAAGTAATCTAAAATCATTATTAATAGGAATTAAATAATCATAATTACCTAATATAATTCTTAAATCTGTATTCTCTGCATTAAAGTTTGAATGAGATACAGAAATTCTATGAGTTTTATCAATAATAACACCCGCTTTTAATTTTAAAGAAGTATCTGTCATATCATCTGATACATTTACAATTGTTCCTGAAGAACTTGAACCATTAACTTTATAATTTGCATCTCCTCTTTCAGCTCCTGCACCTAAAAAGTATTGTAAATCCATTGCTAACATTGATGTACTTGCAGCAAGTAAACTTGCAGTTACTATCATTTTTTTCATTTTAAAAATTTAATTTTCAAACTACACAAAATCTACATAATTCATTTAACCTTCATTAACCAAGAAAGTTTACAATCTCACATGAATTTCATAATATTTTTTTCTTTTTTTATTATTGTTTTTGCTTTTCAAACTTTGATAATAAAAAAGCGTCTTATAAATAAACTCGATTTTACTTATAAGACCAAAAAATATCTTAGCCTAATTTTATATATTACTTTTTTGGGTGTAATTTTATATCCAATGGCTAGATATTTCCCAGTAGTGCCAAACTGGCTCTATTTTCTTCTTTCCCTACCAATTGGGGTGATTTTTTTAACATTTATGATTACTTTATTACATGAAATCATCTCTTTTGGAATTTCAAAAACAAAATATACAAAAAACAGAAGAGAATTCTTCAAAAAAGGTTTAGATATTGGTGCTATCTCATTAGTTCTTGCAACAAATGCAAAAGCTATTGATAATGCTAGAAATATTGAACTTGAACTTGTAGATGTAAAAATAAATAACTTGGCCCTACCCTACACCATTATTCAAATAAGTGATATTCATATTGGTGGATTAATAAATAAAGATTTTATAAAAAAACTTGTTGAAAAAATAAATATTTTAAATGGTGATATTGTTGTAATCACTGGTGATTTAGTAGATACAAAATTAGAGTTTGCAGCACCTGCACTTAATGAACTTAAAAATATAAAATCAAAATATGGAACTTATTTTATAGTTGGAAACCATGAATATTTCCATGGTGTTAAACCAATAATTGAGTATGTAAACTCTTTGGGAATAAAAACTTTAGAGAATGAAAATGTTTATATAGGTGAAAAAGATAAAGGTTTTTATCTTTGTGGAGTTTATGATAGATTTGGATTTAAATACGGCGCTTATGAACCAGATATTAATAAAGCTTTAGAAAATATTGAGAATTCACCAACTATTCTTTTAGCCCATCAACCAAAATATATAAAAGAACTTGAAACAACGAAAGGTATAGATTTAATTCTTTGTGGGCATACCCATGGTGGACAAATTTTTCCATTTAATTTTTTAGTTAAACTTGAACAACCTTATGTAAAAGGACTTCACACTCACAATGAATTTACTCAAGTTTATGTAAATAAAGGAACAGGATTTTGGGGTCCACCTATGAGATTAGGGGCTAGTAGTGAGATAACTGTTTTAAAGTTATCTTCTTAAATTTATTTACTTATTAAAAAAAATGCACTTATTATTGAAATAGTATAAATACCCATTAATATCATATAATCTGTTTTATTTATTTTTTTATTTTCTATTTTATTCATTTTAAACCTCCTTAAATTTCCAATAAGAAGGAAAAATCCTTCTTATTTTACTGTTATACTTTTTTTCGTATTATCATCTTTTAGTTTTGGAATAATTACCTCTAAAACTCCATTATCACTACTTGCTTCAATATTTTCAATATCTGCATTATCTGGAAGAGTAAAACTTCTTGAGAATTTCCCAAAATATGTTTCTACTTTATAATAATCTTCTTCTTTAATTTCATCTTTTACTTTTCTTTCACCACTAATTGTTAAAATACCTTTGTTTATATCAACTTTTATATCTTCTTTTTTAACACCTGGTAAATCCACATCAACATGATAAGCAAACTCGCCTTCTCTAGTATTCACAACTGGAACAAAAGCACTTACACCTTCATTTTTTGATTGGTTATATAAATTCTTTTCAATCTCTTTTATTTGTTTAAATGGGTCAAATTTTGTTAATAACATTCTTAACTCCTTAAAAATAAATTTTAGAACTTGATATTATATCTATCAAGATAATGGAATATTATCATATTTTTTTAGCACTTGTCAATATATGTTGCTAATATATAATTTAACTACTAAGATATATCGTAGATTTAAGGCTTAAATTTAGCACTTGATTAAATATTATGCTAGTATAGAAACAGTATCACTTAATATACAGTTATTTAATAAATTTACTTATTTTATTCATGTATAATGATTTTAATTAAAAAATAAAAGGATTTTAAATGTCTTTAAAGGTAGTTATTTCCCACAAAACTCACTATAAATACGATAGAGCTATATCTTTATCTCCACATATTATAAGATTACGTCCAGCTCCTCATAGTAGAACTCCAATCGAAGCTTATTCTTTAAAAATCAAACCAGATGGTCATTTTTTAAACTGGCAACAAGACCCATTTGGAAACTATCAAGCAAGAATTGTATTTCCAGAAAAAACTAAAGAGTTTTTTGTAGATGTTGAAATAATTGCGGATATGATTACTATAAATCCTTTTGACTTTTTTGTTGAGGAATCAGCTACAAACTACCCTTTTGAATATAAAAAAGATTTAAAACAAGAGTTAAAACCCTATTTAAAAATAGAAGAAGATGGTAAATTATTAAAAGAATTTGTTAAAAAAATAGATAAAACAGAAAAACCAATTATTGATTTTTTAGTTGAAATAAATCAACTTATAAACTCTTATATAAACTACACAGTAAGATTAGAACCAGGTGTTCAAACTTGTAAAACAACTTTAGATAAAAAACTTGGCTCTTGTAGAGATTTTGCTTGGCTTTTTGTACAAGTTTTAAGACATTTAGGACTTGCTGCTAGATTTGTATCTGGATATTTAGTTCAATTAACAGCAGATGTTAAATCTCTTGATGGACCAAGTGGTCCAGAAGCTGACTTTACAGATTTACACGCTTGGACAGAAGTTTATATTCCAGGAGCTGGTTGGGTTGGACTTGATAGTACAAGTGGACTGTTTGCAGGGGAAGGTCATATTCCATTAGCTTGTACACCACATTATAACTCTGCTCATGCAATTGAAGGATTTAGTGATAAATGTGAAACTGAATTCGAATTTGATAATAGTGTTACAAGAATTTTTGAATCTCCAAGAGTTACAAAACCTTATAAAGAAGAACAATGGAAAGCTATTTATGATTTAGGTTTTAAAGTAGATGAAGATTTAGAAAAGAATGATGTAAGGCTTACAATGGGAGGTGAACCAACATTTGTTTCTATTGATGATATGGAATCAGCTCAATGGAATAGTGAAGCAGATGGGGAACACAAAAGAGAATTAGCAACAAAACTTGCAAGAAGACTTTTAGAAACAACTACAACTGGTGGACTTTTACACCATGCCCAAGGAAAATGGTATCCAGGAGAGCCACTTCCAAGATGGCAAACAACTATTTATTGGAGAAAAGATAAAAAACCTGTTTGGGAAAACCCAGCACTTTTAGCAAATAAAAATGATGTATTTCCTTATACAACTGCTGATGCAAAAAACTTTTTATCGACACTTGCTTTAGTTTTAGGTGTTAGTGATGAAAATATAAGTCCAGCATTTGAAGACCCAATTTATTATATTATGAAAGAAGCTGAACTTCCTATTGATATTGACCCTTTAAAATATGATTTAAAAGACCCGTTAGAGAGAAAAACAATAGCTGAGAAATTAGCACAAGGTTTAAATAATGAAGTTGGATATGTTTTACCTTTAAATTTTGGAAAAACAAAATGGATAAGTTCAAAATGGGAATTTAGAAGAAATCACCTATTTTTAAGTGCTGGGAATTCTCCATTGGGACTTAGACTTCCACTTGAATCTTTAATTGTAAAACCACCAGTTGAAATAGAAAAAAGTTTTGAAACTGACCTTTTTGCTTTTGCTCCACAACTTGGGGATTACATCAAAGATGTGAAAAAAAGAGCTAAAAAAATAAATTCTAAAACAACTACAAAATTTAACTCAAATACTTTTGTAAGAACTGCCATTACTTCTGAAATTAGAGATAATAAACTTTGTATTTTCCTTCCTCCAATTGAAGATACAGAAGTATTTTTGGATTTAATAGCTTCAATTGAACAAACAGCAACTATATTAAATTTAGCAGTAATTATTGAGGGTTATGAACCACCACATGATTTAAGAACAGATAGAATCAAAGTAACTCCAGACCCAGGTGTTATTGAAGTAAATATTCAACCAGCCTCTTCATGGAAAGAATTAAGCGATAACCTACTTGCACTTTATGAAGATGCTAGACTTTGCCGACTGGGAACTGAAAAGTTTATGATTGATGGAAGACACACAGGAACTGGTGGAGGAAATCACGTAACTATTGGAGCATTAACTCCTAGTGATTCACCACTATTGAGAAATCCTCAATTACTTAGAAGTTTAATCACATTTTGGCAACATCACCCAGGTTTATCATATCTATTCTCAGGAGCATTCATAGGACCAACTTCTCAAGCTCCAAGAGTTGATGAAGGAAGACCTGAAAATCTTTATGAACTTGAAATTGCCTTTTCACAAATTCCTGAACATGGAGATGTTCCATTTTGGTTAACTGATAGACTATTTAGACATATGCTAACAGATATTACAGGAAATACTCACAGAAGTGAATTTTGTATAGATAAGTTATATTCACCTGATAGTAGCACAGGAAGACTTGGTATTTTAGAGCTTAGAGCTTTTGATATGCCACCTCACTCACAAATGGCACTTTTACAAATGTTATTAGTTCGAGCTTTAGTATCTTGTTTTTGGAAGAAACCATATAAACATGATTTAGTTAGATGGGGAACAAGATTACATGATAAATTCTTACTTGAGCATTATGTAAAAGATGATTTAAGAAGTGTTGTTCAATACTTAAATGATGAGGGTTATGAGTTTAAACTAGATTGGTTTGACCCATTTTTTGAATTTAGATTTCCATTATATGGAATGACAATGATTGAAGAAATGCCAGTTGAAATTAGATCAGCGATTGAACCATGGCATGTTTTAGGAGAAGAGTCAAGTTCTCAAGGAACTGCACGATATGTGGATTCATCGGTTGAGAGATTACAAATAAAAATAGCAAACTTTAATGAAGAAAGATACATAGTAACTTGTAATGGTGTTCAAGTTCCTCTTTCTAAAACGGACATTGAGGGAGAGTTTGTTAGTGGTGTAAGATACAAAGCTTGGCAACCATGGTCAGCCCTTCATCCAACAATTAAAGTAGATACACCTTTAACTTTTGATATAATAGATAAATGGAATACTAGATCTATTGGTGGATTTAATTATTTTGTTGCCCATCCAGGTGGAAGAAGTTATGATACATTCCCTGTAAATTCTTATGAAGCAGAATCAAGAAGAATAAACAGATATTGGGACTTTAACCACTCTCAAGGTGAAGTTGAAGCTTATGAGCCATCAATTTCGGGGGAAGCAAACTCTGTTTTTGCAGTGGAAGCAACAAGAACTTTGACAAATACAAAAGGAAGTAAAAAACTTCTTTTCAAAGAGATGCCAAAAAATAAAGAGTACCCACATACATTAGATTTAAGACAAAGGTGGATTAAAAAGTAGATGTCAATTTTTGATAGTTGTAAGTTAGAAACATCATTTGATGAGATGTTTGATAGCTCTTGTACCGCAAGATCTCATTGGGTTGATATTATTGATGGTTTGGAAAAAGCTGGGATTAAACAACTAGAACAAAAACAAACTGAAATAGATTGGCGACTTGAAGATAATGGCGTTACATACAATATTTACAACGATCCAGAGGGAAATAATAGAAGATGGAATTTAGATCCGATTCCCTTAGTTCTTACTTCTACAGAGTGGGATGAGATTTCAAAAGGTTTAAAACAACGAGCGAAACTTTTAAATCTAATTTTTAAAGATTTATATACTGAACAAAGATTAATAAAAGATGGAATTGTTCCTGCTGAGATTATCTTTGCTCACAAAAGTTTTATTCCTGAAGTTTTTAATTTTGAAAATAAAGATTATTACTCTATGAGATTTTATGCCACAGATATAAGCCGTGGTCCTGATGGTAAATTTTGGGTTATCAATGATAGAACTCAATCACCCTCAGGTCTTGGATATGCCATAGAAAATCGTCTTACGATGAACTCTATATCAAATGATTTATATCCAAATGTTGAGATTTTAAAAATGGCAAAATTTATAGAGGGTTTTAAAACTATGTTAAAATCTCTTTCAACATCAAATCAAGATAACCCACTAATTGCACTTTTAACTCCTGGTCCTTTAAATGAAACCTATTTTGAACACTCATATATTAGTTCTTTTTTAGATTTAACTCTTGTTCAAGGTGAAGATTTACTTGTAAAAAACAACCAATTATGGTTAAAAAGTTTAAATGGTTTACGAAAAGTTGATACTTTATTAAGAAGAGTTGATTCACAATATTGTGATCCACTAGAACTTAGAAATGATTCACAACTTGGAGTGGCTGGTCTTGTAAATGTAATTAGAAAACATAATTTATCAATGATAAATCCAATTGGGGTTGGTATTTTAGAGAATATTGGATTAAATCCTTTTATGAAAAATATTGCTAAATATCTCTTAGATGAAGAGTTGATTTTACCTCAAATCGCTACTTGGTGGTGTGGGCAAAAAAATGAACTTGATTTTGTACTAAAAAATATCAGAAATCTAATTATCAAAAAAATAGACCGAACTGATAATATAGAAGTATATTTTGCGAATAAATTAAATGATGAAGATTTAAAAAATTTAGTAGAAAAAATCCAAAATAATCCGCACTATTATGTGGGTCAAGAAATAATAGATTTTTCAACAACTCCTTCTTTTGCAAAAGGAAAAGTAGAACCTAGAAATACGGTAATTAGAGCTTTTTCATATTTACATGAGGATAAATATCATGTAATGCCTGGAGGTTTGATTAGAGTTTCTCCCACAAAAGATTCGTTAGTTGTATCAAATCAAAAAGGTGGAACAAGTAAAGATTTATGGATTCTTGGTAAAAGTGATGATTTCTCAGGAAATAATATCTTCAAAAATAGGTCTTTTATTGATTCACGATTAGAAAATATTTCAACAAAAAGAGCAGAAAATCTTTTTTGGTTAGGAAGATATTTAACAAGAGCCATAACAACTGCAAGAATGATTAGATTTAACATAAAAAATATGCTGAACTTAAATAGATATGATGATAACACAAACTCTAGAAAAACAAATAAAATTCTAAATATTGCCCTTACTCATTTAACTATGAGTTATCCAGGATTTTTGGATGAAAAATCTATTTATCCAGTAAAAGAAATTATTTCATTAATTAGAGATAAAAATAGAATAGGAACACTTAGTTTTACCCTTGATATGTTATCAAATCTAAATGCTAGTGTAAAAAATCTTCTTGCAATGGAAGCTTGGAGAATTTATGAGAAAATGCAAAAAGAGTGGAATGCTTACAGTAAAAAAGAGTTTCTTACAAATAAAGATCACATAAATGAACTCGATAAATTATTGATTTATCTTATGGCATACAAAGAGTTAATCGATGAAAGTATATTCAAAGAGCAAGGTTTAATTTTATATGATATTGGCTGTAAAATAGAAACTTCACAACTTTTAATTTCAAAACTGAGATCTTTACTTACTCAGAAACTTGATAAATTAATTGAATATGATGTTTTAGATTCTATGTTAAACTCTTATGAGAGTTATAACTCATATAGAGCTTATTACAAATCATCTTTAGATTTAGAAAATGTCTTAGATTTTTTAATATTTAATACAAAATATCCAAAATCTTTGATTTATATAATAAACCAATTATTAGCTGATTTAAAAGAACTTCCAAAAAATATTGATAATTCACATCTAAGTAGTTTTGAAGAGCCTGTATTTAAAGTATTTTCTATGATTACTTTAACAAATACACAAAAACTTTTGGAAACATCAGAAGATGAATATATCTATAAAGAATTGGATGAATTTTTATCAATACTTTCTAATTTATTAACCCAAACATCTGAAGAATTAACAAAAACATATTTTTCACACTACAACGAGTAATTATGATTTATGAAATATACCACGAAACAAAATTCGATTATGTCGCTCTTGTAACTTTTAGCCATAATATAGCAAGATTAAAACCTAAAAATTCTAACACTCAAAGATTGTTAGAATACTCTTTAAAAATAGAGCCAACACCTTATGAAACCAATGAGTTTATAGATTATTTCGAAAATACGAATAATTTTATGCTTATTCGAGAAGCACACAAAAGCCTAAAAGTTATTGCAACTTCAAAAGTTGAAAGACTTAAAGAAGAAATAGATAAAGAGTTAGATTTATTAAAAAATATAAAATTAACTGTAAAAGATTTAAAACAAAGACTTAGTTCTTATCATCCAGATGATGTTTTAGCAAAATATTTTTTATTTGAAACAGAATCCATTCCTATGCCTTCAAGTGAAATAAAAAAATATGTTTTAGAATCTTTTGATGAAAATAGAAATATCATCGAAGCAACTAGCGAATTTATGGAAAGAATTTTTAATGACTTTAAATTTGTTTCAGGATTTAGTGATATTACAACTCCAATTGAAGTAATCTTTAAAGAGAAAAAAGGGGTTTGTCAAGATTTTGCTCAATTTGCAATTTCAGCACTTAGAAGTATCGGAATTCCTACAAGATATGTAAGTGGTTATATTCAAACTCTTCCACCTGAGGGAAAAGAAAAACTTTTTGGAGCAGATGCTTCACATGCTTGGTTTTCTATTTATATTCCTGATTTTGGTTGGGCAGATTTTGATCCAACAAATAATAAAATTCCAAATGAAGAGTATATAATATTAGGATATGGAAGAGATTATTTAGATATTTCTCCTTTAAAAGGAGTAGTTCAAAGTAGTGGAAATAGTTCATTGGGAGTTAAAGTTGATGTTAAAATCTTAGCAGATTAGAAGAGTTTAAAAACTCTCCCACTCTGCATCATCTTTTTCTACAGCTTTAGTTGGAGTAACATGACTTGCTTCATGTTTTACTGCTACTGGTTTTGGTGCTGATTTATTTGTATTTGATACTATTTTATTATGGCTTTCAGCTGCATGAATAGCTTTTGCAGCAGCTTTTACACTCTTAGCCTTAACCTCATTTTTACCTTTAAACTCTTTCTCATCAGCATTTGATACTACTAATTTAGCTATTTGGTCTGTTAACACTGCTACATCATGTGTTTGACTTGCTACCATTGCGTTTTGTTGTGTTTGTTGGTCTAATTGATTTACTGCATCATTTATTTGTTCAATTCCAAGTAATTGCTCTTTTGAAGCATTTTGGATATCTTGAATTAAATTTATTGTATGAGTAATATTTTGATTTAACTGTTTATATCCTTCTATCATATTCCCAGCTATTTGTTTACCTTGATTTGCTTTTGTTGTTGCGTTTTCTACTATAGACTTAATTTCTTTAGCAGCTTCTGCTGAACGA
>ERZ650302.1575-NODE-1575-length-12647-cov-12.435594_pt1 | contig 12647 bp, 13 predicted proteins | sample MGYA00376238_ERZ650302 | MGnify/ENA primary metagenome ERZ650302 (study PRJEB26733, sample SAMN07839298) | wastewater metagenome | biome: urban; feature: wastewater treatment plant; material: waste water | place: USA: North Carolina | collected 2016-04-28 ... | reverse complement strand
CCATCTGATTCTAAAATGATTTCAACTAAAGTTGAATTTTCAAATTTTGTACCAGTAATTAAATTGTTTAAGTTATTTACATAAGTTTGGTGATGTTTTCCATAGTGAAACTCTAAAGTTTCCTTTGACATAAGCGGTTCTAAGGCATCTAAAGCGTAAGGTAAAGTCATTAATTCGTGTTTCATTTTATATCCTTTATAATATTTTTTCAACTCTTGAGGATACTATTTTTTTTATATTGTTTGACTTAGTAAAAAAGACCTTGTGCCCAAATTGAAAATTTTCAATTCATTTTAACTATCTAGAGATAAATTATCATTTACAGTTTCAAAATTCCAATCAATAATATTTTGTAAACTATTCTTTAAATAATTTTCTCTAATTACTCTTGTAGGATTTATCATATTTGTAATACCTTTTGTTATTTTACTTTGACTTTCATTTGATAAAGATTCCCAATAATCAGGACAAAAAGCAATATTTTCACCATTAAATATTGCAAATTGGAAAAGTAAATCACTCAAAGACGCTCCTTCCTTTATCATTGTTTGTAAAGACTGAATAAAATAATAACAACTGTAATTACTACTCTTATGCCAAGAAAATATAAATGACCATCCTGTTTCAGTTGGAGCAGAATAAAAACTTATTAAATCCAAAGGTTTTGAAGTATCAGATAAATTTTGTAATAAATTGCCTTTAAAATCATATTCAGGATAAAGTACATTTGAAAATACAACATTAAGTTTATTAGATGAATTAAAAGAAACATATCTCATTTCATCATATAACTCATTTCTTAATAAATTATCATATATATTTTTATGAAATTCTAGACTCTTATAGCCAATTGCTGTTCCATATAGATAAGATGTAAAATATTTATTAAGTCCTAAATTCTCCTTAGCATCTTCCAACATTTTTTTATACAAATTTAAAGAATTTTCTTTATTAAAAAATTCCCTAGATAATGAACGATAACTATATAAAAGAATATGTAACATATTTTCTGTTGAAAAAAATGAATTATCAATAGGTTCAAAAAGCTTATTATCATGTTTTTTACAAAAGCCTCTAAATATTGAAAATTTTGTAATATACTCTTCTTTGAAAACTACTTCTCCTTCATTTTTCTTAAAATCTCCCATATTTTGAGATAAACAATAAACTTTATTATTTCTTGATATTTTTGACAAAAGACCTTTCTTCTGAACAGAATGAGCTTTTATAATTTCATTACATCTATTATCTGCTTGATAATGTAAGCATCTACCTTGATTATATAATTTTTCCTTTTCTAATATAAATTTAGACATATTAAACTTATATGATGATTTTAATGTTTTAATAGTCTCTGTTTTAGCATCTTTTGCCACGGCAACATATACAAAAGCCATTTTTTCTTTTTCTGCTTTGTGGAAGTTTTCTAATCCTAAATCTTTTCCATAAAAATTTTCTTCATAAACTATTATGGGTTTCTGTATGTTTTTTTCAATTTCCCAATCAAACTTTTCAATATAAAAAGAAGCTGTAATATAAGAAGAATTGGAATCAGTACTTTTTATCCAACAACTAACTGTGACACTATTTACATTATTATATTCTTGATTTTGTATTGTTGGTATAACTGAAAAAGTCATATAATATATATTTTCAATCATAATTAACCTTTAATTATTTTGTATTAAAGTAAAAATATATCTATTTTAATTTATTAACAATTCTTCTAAAAATCTCATTATTTAAAACTAATATTACTTTTATTATAACTAATTTTAATAAAAACAAAAAACCTCAACACCCATAAAACAAGTTCTAATTCTCACAGTTCTATTTATATCTTTCTCTTTTAATTTTGAAGTATAAGACTCTTCAAAAAATTCATTTAAAATATGATTTAAACTATGGGCTAAAACATTATCATTTATTGAAGAGTTTTTGTGAGTGAAAAAATACTCTTTGTAGATTTTTATTGCAGTTATTTGGCAACTTTCAAATAGATGTTTATCATCACAAAAGATTGCTAATTGGGAAGTTTGGCTAGTTGAAGAACTGTTATGATTTGAACTATTAAGTTCTTCATATCTTTGAATAAGAGTTTTATAAAAACAAAGCATATCTATAAGTTTATACATTTTGTAAAAATATCGTACACCATCAAACTGTGTAATCAAATCAAAATAAGATAGATATTTAAAAGATGCAATTGTGTGAATAAATTCAAAATCATAAGGACAAGCATCGATAATTGTATAGACTAATTTTTCTAAATCATCATCCGACGTAATCTCATCTAAAACTTTTTTTGTGGCTATTTGCATTTTTTATCTTTTTAGGAATAATATTTACTTTACACCTTGCAAATATTGTTCTTTTGAAAAGAAAATATTTTATTAAATCAACTCAATATAATCTTTACAATATTTGCAAATAACATAAAAATAAGCACAAAAATCAATACTTTTTTTATAAACTCTTCTCCACCTTTTATTGCAAAGTGACTTCCCACATAAGAACCAGCTACATTTGCAACTCCTAAAACTATTGCCACACCCCATAAAACTTTTCCAGCAAATATAAAAGCTATGGCTGAGCCGAGGTTTGTAGCAAAATTCAAAGGTTTAGTTGATGCAGTTGAGATTAAATAATCAAGATGTAAAAACTTTTTCATGGAAATCATCATATAAGTTCCAGTACCAGGTCCTAGTAATCCATCATAAAAACCAATCGGTGCAGTTGCTAGTACTATTTTTTTATTATTTAGTTCTGTTTTTTCTTCAACTACTTTTTTACTTTTTTTAAATAAAAAAATCATAGCCACTAATATAGCTATTAAAATAAGCCATTTTATAACTTCATCAGATAAAAACATCACCAAACTGCTTCCAATATATGAAGCTATTAAACAAGGAATTATGGCGATTTTTACAACTCTCCAAGATATTTTTTTACTAAGTGCATATTTGATTGTTGCCATTAAAACACCAAATAGACTTGCAATTTTATTTGAAGCCAAAACATTTAAAGGAGAAATTCCACTAAGAAGTAATACTGGAACTTGAATCATTCCTCCACCACCAGCAATTGAGTCAATATATCCAGCACTAAACCCAGCAATAAAAAAAATGATTAACCAATAAAATGTAATGTCAGAGAAAAGTTCCATATGGAAACCTAATAAGAATATTTATATATTAAAAAAAGATAGCCCAAAAGCTATCTTTTTTATTTTAAAGTGTTAAGCGAATGCAGGTTCTAAGAAAGGAATGATTTGTTTTTTTCTTGATAAACAACCATCTAACCAAACTTTTCCATCTTCAAGTTTGCAGTTAAATGCTTTTTCAAAAATAGATGAATCATCAGAAGTTACTAAAACTTCACTTCCTTCTTTCATAATATCAGTTAATAATAAAGCAACTGTGTGAAGATTGTTTTCTTCTTTTACTTTTTTAATATCAGCCATTAATTCATCTTTGATGTCATTAAATACACTTCCATCAACAACTTCAAGTTGTCCAACACCCACTTTTGTTCCGTGCATATCGAAGTTTTTGTAATCTCTCATTACAAGTTCTCTAATTGGAGTTCCTGCAACTGCTGATTTCACTCTAAACATTTCCATTCCAACAGCACCAAAATCTTCAATTCCACAAATAACAGCTAATTCTCTAACAGCTTTAATATCTGCTTCTGTACATGTTGGTGATTTAAAAATAACTGTATCAGATAAAATCGCACACATCATAATTCCAGCGATGTTTGCAGGAATTTCAACTTTATGGAAATCATACATTTCTTTTACGATTGTATTTGTACAACCAACTGGTCTAATCCAACACTCTAATGGAGCTGAAGTTGTAATGTCACCAAGTTTATGGTGGTCAACGATTCCAACGATTGTAGTTTTATCAAGTTCTTGTGGAGCTTGTGCAACATCTGAATAATCAGTGATAAATAACTCATCACCTGCAAAAGAAGTTTTTAAAACTGGTGCTTCAAATCCAAATCTTTCTAAGATATATTTTGTTTCAGGATTTGGCTCACCTTGTCTTGCCGCAGTTGCTGGTCTTCCTATTTTATTTAGTAAATATGATAAAGAAATTGCTGAACAAATTGAATCAGAATCTGGAATAATATGTCCACATGTATATAATGCCATTTTATAAAGTCCTATTTTAAATTTTTCTCATTTTATCCAAAGTTATGTTATTTTAATTTTAAAGAATAATTCTTGTATACTAAACACAATTAAAATTAAGGAGTTACTATGTTAAAAGATGAAATTGCAAATGCATTAATAATCCAGTTGAATAAAGAATTCCAATCTGCTTATATATATTTAGGAATGTCTGCTTATGCTTCAAAAAAAGGTTTAGCAGGCTGTGCCAATTGGTTTTTAATCCAATATCAAGAAGAACTCACACATGCTATGAAATTTTTCAAATATCTAGAAAATCATCAAGTTACTATTAACTTACCTGAAATTAAAAAAGTTGGTGCTGAATTTGAATCTATTGTAGATACTTTTCAAAAAGCTCTTGAACATGAAAGATATATGAGTGAAAGTATAAATGAACTTAGTGATTTAACTATGAAAAACAAAGATCATGCAACATACAATCTACTTCAATGGTATGTAACAGAACAAGTTGAAGAAGAAGTTGTATTAAATACGATTATAGATAAAATGAAACTTATTGGAGATAATGGTTACGGTCTTTATGTAGTTGACCAAGAATTAGCTACAAGGGTATTTGTTGACCCAACAGCTACACAAACAGCTTAAGAGTTAGGTTTTCCTAACTCTTAATATCCTAACTCTTCATCAACTAAAATGATGATGATTCTATCTTTATCATCAGCTTTTACCCATGAAAATTTATTTGCGATATTATCAATATTATGTTTTGGTTCTTTTCCAAATGAAATTGCTTTTTTGTTCATTCTATCTATATTTTTAATAGCAGCAACTTCCATAACTCTTTTAAATCCAGCTTCTAAATCTTCTACAATTTTATTAATTCCTACAATTAATAAAACATTTGTTGGTCCATAAGAAAATGCAGCAACTCTGTTTCCACTACCATCTGCATTTACAAGTTTTCCATCTTTTGTTAAAGCATTTGTACTTGTAACAAAAATATCAGAAACTAAACCTTGTCTTCTTCTTTTTATGTTTTCATCCATTGAAATACCATCTTCATATTGATTAAACAAAGTAATATCTTTTTTGTTTAATAAATAATCCAATAATCCAATTTCTTGAACACTTACACTTCCACCAAGACCAACACTCATTCCTGATTTTATATATGTTTTTGATAACTCAAATGCTTCTTCTTTTGTTTTTACAAAATGTGCATCATAACCACAAGATTTTAATATTTCTATAAACTTTTCCATAATAATCATCCTTTATAAATTTAATTTTTAACTAAAAACTGCCCTACACTTCTATCTTTTTTCAGTTTTGAATGTTCAATTACACTTCCATGCATAGATAAATAAATTCCATTTTTTATTGGTGCATTTAAAAATCCAATTGCTTGTGAAAAATTCATTGTAGCTTCAACTTCATCAATGCTCATAGGAATCATTGCTCCTGTAAAAACTACCTTTTTATTTTCAATTTTATCTTCAATAAACTTTGTCGTTAAATCAACAGTATCTGTTCCATGAATAATTATGATTTTATTATTTTCACTATTAATTATATTTTCTAAAATAATTTCTCTATCTTCTTGTGTAAAATCCAAACTATCTTTTGAAACTATATTTTTAATGTCAAATTCTATATTAAAACAAGATTTTACAATTTTATCTAAAGCAATATTATCACTTGGAACTTCAAGTTGCCCAAGAATAGGATTATATCTTTTATTAAAAGTTCCTCCTGTATTTAGAACTGTTATTTTCACTTTGTGTCCTTGATAAAATTATTCACCATATTTTGAGGTTTTAAAAGTTCATCTAGCTCTTCTTTTGTAAATAATTCTTGCTCTAATATGATGTCATAAACTCTTTTATTAGTTTTTAAAGCCTCTTTTGCGATTGCTGAACTTTTTTCGTATCCTAAAATTGGATTTAGACAAGTTACAAGGGTTACGGAATTTAAAATATTATTCATACAAACTTCTTCGTTTGCTGTAATTCCTTTTATACATTTCTCTCCTAAAGATTGAAATGCTCTTCTCATCATATTAATTGAAGTAAATAGCTTATAGGCAATTAACGGTTCAAATACATTTAATTGCAACTGCCCATGCTCACTTGCAATTGATATAGTTGCATCTGCTCCAATTACTTCAAAAGCTACTTGATTTACAACTTCTGGCATTACAGGATTTACTTTTCCAGGCATTATCGAACTTCCAGGTTGAAGTGCGGGAAGATTTATTTCATTAAATCCTGCACGTGGACCTGAACTTAAAAGTCTTAAATCATTACATATTTTAGATATTTTTATTGCAATACTTTTTAGCATTCCAGAAATATGTACAAATGAACCAGTATCTTGAGTAGCTTCTATCAAATCTCCCGCACTTACATAATCAACACCCGTTACTTCTCTTAAATTTGATATAACTTTTCTTTGATACTCAGCTTTTGTGTTAATCCCTGTACCAATAGCAGTTGCTCCTAAATTTACTTTCTTCAAAAGTGCTTGTACATTTTTTAATCTTATAATATCGTCATTAATCATTACTGCAAAAGTTTTAAACTCTTGTCCTAAAGTCATAGGTACAGCATCTTGAAGTTGTGTTCTTCCCATTTTTAAAACATCTTTAAATTCTATTGATTTCTCTTCAAAACAATCACTTAAAAATTTCAAGGTATCTTTTAACATAAAAACCAATTCATGTAATGTGATTTTTATAGCTGTTGGATAAACATCATTTGTTGATTGACTCATATTTATATGATTATTAGGATGAATAATGTCATATGAACTTTTTGGATACCCTAAAATCTCTAAAGCACGATTTGCAATAACTTCATTAGCATTCATATTTGTAGAAGTTCCAGCTCCACCTTGAATTGGGTCAACAATAAACTGGTCGTGAAATTTTCCATCAATTATCTCATTACAAGCTTGAACTATAGCATCCTTTTGAATATCAGTTAAATCGCCTAACTCATAATTTGTTATAGCACAAGCTTTTTTTACTTTTGCAAGGGATTTTATAAAACTTGGGAAAAGTGATATGTCTGTTTTTGTAATATCAAAATTCTCTTTTGCTCTTAAAGTTTGTATTCCATAATATTTATTTATTTCTATATTTTTTTCACCTAAAAAATCTTTTTCAATTCTATATAATTCTTTCATTTTTTTCCTCTTAATAATTAATAAATTTTAAACTAAATAATTTTATACTTGTAAAGTATATCCCTCTTGTGGCACATTTTTGATTACATTTATTGGTATTTTATTTCTTAACTCTTTTATAAATGATTTTAAAGCATGAGTTGTCATATCTTTATCATTCCAAAGTTCAAATTCTATTTCTTCATATTTTAGCAAAGAATACTTTTTTTTATACAAAAGATATAAAAAATCTTTTTCTCTTTTTCTTAGAGGTATAATTTCATTTTCTTGATAAATCAACTCTCTTTTTTGTAAATCTAAAACTAAACCTTCACATAATAAAATTGGTTTTAATGTCCTAGTTAAATATTTTCCTAAAGCTTCATTTAGTTTTTTTGAATTTAAAGGTTTCAAAATAAAATGATTAATATTTAAATTTATCAATTCCATTAAATACTCCTCTTTAGAATGAGCAGTTAACATTATTATCATGGTTTCAGTATCATTTTTTCTAATCTTTTTTACAAATTCCAAACCATTACAATTTTTCATTTGAATATCAGTTAATACAATTTTAGGTTTGTAATAATCATATAACTCATAGGCTTCATTTCCATCTATGGCTTCATAAACTTCTTTAAAATAAAATTTTAAAGTACTTACAATCATTTCACGAATACCATCTTCATCTTCAACACATAATATTGAAATATCTTTTAACTCTTTTAATAAATCTTCTTGCATAATTTATCCTGCAATTACTATTTTAAAAATAGCACCCTCTTCATCATTATAAACACTGAGTTCTCCACCCATATTTCTCTCTATAATAAGTTTTGAAATATAAAGTCCTAATCCAGTTCCTTTTGATGACTCTTTTGTGCTGTAATATGGATCAAAAATCAATTCTTGATTTTTTTCATTAATTCCACCCGCATTATCTTTTATGGTTATTATTGATAAAATTCCTTTTGATTCAATGCTCATATCTATGCGTGGATTTTTAATCTCTTTTTCAACTAATATATCTTTTGCATTGCTAAGTAAATTTAAAATAACCTGTGCAAACTCTGTTGGATAACCATAAATCTTTTTATCACTTTTTATATTTATATTCAACTCTATTCCAAAATTTTTCAAAGTTGCATCTATAATATTTATAGCTTTTGAGCAAGATTGTGAAATTAAAAATTCCTCTTTTATTTTATCTGGTTTATAAAAATTCCTAAAATCATCTATTGTGTTCGACATAAACTCAATCATTTTATCACTTTTTTCAATGGCATTATAAATATGATTTTCATCAACTTTTTTAAATCTAGTTGCCGTTTCTAATTCCATTAGAATACCTGATAATTGGCTAAGAGGTTGTCTCCATTGATGGGCGATCATACTAATCATAGAACCAATTCTTGCAAGTTTTGCTTGTTCTAATATCTTTTTATCTTTTTGTTTTGCCTCTTGAATGCCACATTGAACTTTCATAAATAAATTATCATTTAAAGATTTAAGTTCATCTTCCCTATTTTGAACTTCATTTTTATATCTTTTAATCACATCTTTAATAATTGAAATCATAAGAAATGAAAAAAAACCCATAAAAAGAAAAAGTGTTACTGTGACAACGATAATAAAATTAGAAAAAATCTTCTGTTGTTTTTTGTGTTCAACTATTTTATTCTCAATAATCAAATCTAATGATTTATTATTAATATTATTTGTAAGATAGAGCTCTTTATACTCTTTTAATGTTATTTGTAAGTTATTCTCAGATATTTTTAAATTATATGAGATAGAAAGGAATGATATAATAGAAATACAAAGGAATGGTATAACCACAGTAAAAAAAGGTATTCCTTCTTTATTAAACATAAAAATCCTTTCTCAATAATTACTCAAAAAGAGCAAGAATTTAATTCTTACCCTTTTGATTTTTGTCATTTATATTATCAGCTATCTCTTTCCAAGTCTCTATATCAAAATTAAAATCTTTATAATCATCATATCTTAAAACAGGAACTTTACCTTCTTTTAATTGTCGTTCATAACCTTTTATTAATTGTAGTACTGGTTTATATAATAATGCGATAACAATCATATTAATAATTGCTAATAATCCCATACTTAAATCTGAAAAAGCAAAAATAGAACTTAAATCTTGAAAAGAACCCCAAACAACAAGTGACACACAAGTTATCTTAAAAATATTAAATATTAAAACATTTCCTTTAACAAAGAAATTTAAACTATTTTCTGCTAAATAATAGTTATAAATCATTGAAGAAAAGCCAAATAATAATAGTGCGATTGTAACAAAATATCCACCTAGTGGACCAATGTGTTCAATTAATGCATTTTGAGTTAATAAAATACCTTGAACACCTGAAACACCAGGAACATAAACATCCGATAAAAGAATAATAAATGCTGTACAAGAACATATAACAATTGTATCAATAAATACTGAAAAAGATTGAACTATACCTTGTTGAACAGGATGGGCAACATAAGCAACTGCTGCAACATTAGGGGCACTTCCAAGTCCAGCTTCATTTGAAAACATACCTCGTTTTGTACCTTGTAAAATAACAGCTCCGATTCCTCCTGCAATTGCAGAACTTGGACTAAAAGCTTCTGTAATAATCATAGTAATTAAAGATGGAATTTCATTTATATTTAAAGCAATTACAACAAGTGCTATTAATAAATATCCCAATGCCATGATTGGAACAATAACTTCTGACATTTTAACAATTCCTCGAACTCCACCAAAAATAGTGATTCCAAAAATAATACTTAATACAATCCCACTTATCCAAGTAGGTAAATTAAATGTTGCTTCAAAAGAAGTAGAAATAACAAATGATTGAGTAGCATTAAACGCAAGACCAAAAGTAATTAAAATTAAAACAGAGATTACTACACCTAACCATTTCTGTCCTAATGCTTTAGTTGCGTAATATGCAGGACCTCCTCTATAAAGACAAGAATCCATTCCATCTTTTTCTTTATAAAGTTGAGCCAGAGAACATTCAAAAAAACTTGTAGCCATTCCAACTAAAGCAATAAGCCACATCCAAAATACAGCTCCTGGACCACCAAGAGTAATAGCAACTGCAACACCTGCAATATTACCAACACCAACTCGACCAGAAACACTTAACATTAAAGCTTGAAATGAACTTATATGTCCACTATTGTCATGTGCTGTACCCCTTAAAATATTAAACATTTTAAAAAAATATCTAAACTGAACAAATCTAGAACTTATAGTAAAAAAAATCCCCAATGCTGGTAGTAAATAAATTAATATATTTCCCCAGATAAGATTATTTAGAAATGTGTTAATTTCTGCAAACATTTTATCTCCTTATTTTGTGTATGGGAAACTTTATCATTGAAAAGAGTGTAAAAAGTGTCTTTTAAAGAATTAGAATTGAAGTTTAAATAAATTGTAGAAAATTAAAAGAGTTATTTTATTAACTCTTTTAAAATTTTGATTAAGTAGTCTGCTGAATTTTTTGCACTTGATTTTAAAAATTCATCAAAATCAAATCCTGCATCCATATCAGCACTATCAGAAATAGCTCTTAAGATAAAAAATGGAACATTTAAAGCATCACAAACAACTGCAACACTTGCACCTTCCATTTCTAAAGCATCAGCTTTGAAAGTTGATTCGATGAAGTTTTTTCTCTCAGTAGAGTGAACAAATTGATCACCAGTTGCAATAGTTCCCTCAATTACTTTAATACCATTTTCATTTGCAACTTTGATTGCAACTTCTCTTAAATGTTTAGTAGTTTCAACAAAAACTTTTCCACCAGGAACATAACCATGAGCATGACCAAAAGCTGTAATATCTAAATCATGTTGGCAAAGTTTATCAGCAATAATTAAATCACCAATTTGAAGTTTTGGATTAATTCCACCAGCAACTCCTGAAAAAAGAAGTGTATCACATCCAAATTTTTCAATCATTGTTGCAGCTGTTAAACTAGCAAATACTTTTCCAATTTTTGAATATGCAATTACAATATCTAAACCATTATACGAAACTTCATAATATTTATTGTTTGCAAACTCTACAATATTTACATTATCAAAGTGAGCTAAAAGAGGTTCGATTTCCTCTTCCATTGCTCCCATAATTGCTAATTTAGTCATTTAATTCACCAATTACAGCTTCTAAACTTTTCATATCAGAAACATTAATTGTAGGTTTATCCGTAATTTTTTTATTTAAACCTTTTAAAACTATTCCATTCCCAAACTCAATAAATAAATCAACTTTATCTTCACAAGCTTTAATAGATTGTTTGTATTTTACTGGACTTGTAAGTTGAGAAGACAACAGTTCAACAGCTTCATTTTTTGTAGTATAAGCATTTGTACTAACATTTGAAATAACTGGCATAAACTCTTCTTTTAAAAACTCTTCTAAAAATGGTTTTAAATTTTCAACTGCACTTTGTAATAATTCACAATGAGATGCAACTGACATATCTAAAACTATTGCTCTTTTTGCACCAGCTGCTTTAAATACATCTACTAAAGACTCTAAATCAGCCTTAATACCTGCAAGTACAAGTTGTCCATCCATATTATAGTTTGCAGGCCAAACTCGTTTTCCAAGCTCTCTTTGCTCAGTACAAACTTTTTCAACAGCAGCATCATCAATTCCAACTAATGCCATCATACCTGCACCACCACCAGCACAAGCTTCAGTCATAAATAAACCTCTTTTATGAACTAATTCAATAGCATCTAAATAATCAAGTGCACCAGCAGCTACTAAAGCTGAAAATTCACCTAAAGAGTGACCTAAAACAAATTCAGGTGCAATATTACATTTATCTTTAAAAACTGCATTTGCAATAGAGCTAACTAATAAAATAGCAGGTTGAGTAAATTCAGTTTTTCCTATATTTTCATTTTCTTCAAATAAAAGCTTTTCAAAATCAATTCCTAATCTAGCACTTGCTTTTGAAATCATCTCTTTTGCAATATCAGAATTTTCAAAGAAATCTTTTCCCATACCAATTGTTTGACTTCCTTGCCCAGGAAAAATAAAAGCAACTTTTTTCATTTTAAATACCTCTTTATAAATTAATTTTAAATAAAACTATTTTTTAAAGTTAAAAACCATAACCCTAAAAAATAGTTTTGCCCAAATGTAAAAATACACTCGGGCAAAATTTATTTTTTTTAGTATAAAAAAAAGATTAGTGACAACCACATCCACCGTGAGAATGTCCATGACCATGATCATGACCTTTATCTTCTGTTCCACAAGAACCACCACCGTGAGAATGAGAGTGACCTCCGCCACCACAACATC
>ERZ650302.1574-NODE-1574-length-12648-cov-25.454221_pt1 | contig 12648 bp, 16 predicted proteins | sample MGYA00376238_ERZ650302 | MGnify/ENA primary metagenome ERZ650302 (study PRJEB26733, sample SAMN07839298) | wastewater metagenome | biome: urban; feature: wastewater treatment plant; material: waste water | place: USA: North Carolina | collected 2016-04-28 ... | reverse complement strand
AAAATAAAACTTCATTTTGTTTTAAAAATTTTTTAGCTTCACTTCTACTACAATACCCTAAGCTTGATAAATAAGCATCTACTCTTTTCATATTAAACCTCTTGAAAATTGGATATTAACATATTTTTAAATAAAATACCAAAATGGAACTACTTGATATTAAAGAAAAAATATGGTTGCTCGATGAAAAAAGTTTTGATTTTCCAAAATTAGAAGATATGGAAAATGATTTAGTAGCAATTGGTGGAGATTTTCATCCACAAAGATTGATAAATGCTTATGAAAATGGGCTTTTCCCTTGGTTTATAGATGATTATAACTATATAAATTGGTATAGTCCAAAAAAAAGAATGGTTTTATATCCAGATGATTTTAAAGTATCAAAAAGCCTAAAAAAATCTATTCTCAATAGAGGTTTTGAAGTAAAATCAAATACAAATTTTATTGAAGTTATGCAAAATTGCAAAAACACAAGAAGAAAACACGAAAGCGATACTTGGATTGATGATAACTTTATAAAAGCCTATACTTTAATGCACAATTTGGAATTTGCAAATAGTATTGAAGTTTATTTAGATGAAAAGCTTGTTGGTGGGCTTTATGGTTTGATTATAAACAATATATTTTGTGGTGAAAGTATGTTTTCTATTGTAAACGATGCTTCAAAAGTGGCTTTTTTTCACCTTTGCGAATGGGCAAAAAATAGTAATATTAAGCTAATAGATTGTCAAGTTTACAATAAACATTTGGAAAGCTTAGGAGCTTATGAGATAAGTAGAGAGGAGTATTTTAGGATTTTAAAATCCTAAAATAGAAAACTATCTCATATCAAGATAGTTTATAAAATTCTCAGTCATTCTATCAAATCTATAAATTTGTCTTCCATGTTTCTCTTTATAGAACTCTTTTGCATCACTTTCAAGAGCAAAAGGGATTACATCATCTCCTCCAACACTCATAATATTACTTCCAAAAACATAGTAAGCAGTTTTTGCATCTATAATTTTTTTAGTTTTATAATCTGTTACATAAACATTTAAAACACTCTTATCATCTTTTTTTTGCTCTATTAACATATAAGCAAAAGCATATTTTGGTGAACTAAGAGCTACAATTTTTCCATCTTTTAACTCAACATATCCCAACCAATCTTTGTGCTTAAGAATAGATACTGTTTTAATAGGACAACTCTCTTGTTTTAAATCCAAATCCTTATACTCTTTTCCAATAATATCAGCTCCAAATAGAGTTACAGATATAAAAACTAGTAGAAAAAAAAGTTTTTTCACACTAAATCCTTTCTTTTAAAAATTAAATAACCAAAAATACTAAATAATGCTCCAACAACCGCTGGATAAACTAAACAATAAATTGCTATAAGCTCTTTTCCAAACTCATCCAAAATAAAGTAACTAGCTGGTCCTATTACAGATAGTTCAGGATCAAATAGTGCAATAGCTCCTATTCTAAAAACTTGTAAAGGATTTGCTAAAGCTATTGAATATACTAGTTCTGGACTTGCTGTTGTTTTTATTAGAAAGCCAATTAGAAGCAAATCTATTAGAGCCAATAAAAATAACCAAACAAAAAAAGCAATCCCCAAAGCCACCTCTTGAGTTTTTACTATAGAAGATATAAAAAAACTAAGACCTAAAAAACAGATATTTATACTAACAATCAGTGCCATATAATAAAAAAATATTCCCCACGGAACAGAAGCACCTTTTAGTATGCTCCAAAAAAGAGCCAAAATTAAAGCACCAATAATAGGAAGAGTAACACTAAAGAGTTTTCCAAAAAGTTTTCCAAAAAAGTACTCTTTTAGCGAAATTGGGAAAGATAGCATATACTCTAAAATATTGCTATCTCTCTCTCCTGCTATTGTTCTTACTGTGTTTATAAGGATAAATATAGGTACTATTACTATACAAATCTCTATAAAAATTAGTAATAATCTACTAAGTCCACTAAATCCTTGAATTCTAGATTCAGTTATTCCTGTGATAAAAAATAGTGCAATAATACCACCAAAGACTAAACTATAAACCAAAAACCATTTTGATCTTAAAGCCTCATTTATATCAGTTTTAAAAACTAAAAAGAGATTTCTCATCACTTATGTCCCATATGACCATGGTTATTTGATGGTTTTTTTTCTTTTATCTTTTCCAAAACATAAGATAGAGCAAAATTTTCTGTACCATCTTGCTTCTCTTCATAAGCACTAAATCCAAAATCCATAGGTGTAGTTGCTCCATAAGTCCAAAATGCATTTTTTGCATCTAGCCATTTTCCTGTTTTTGCATCTGCAACATATATAATAGCTTCATTTTTCCAAAGAATATTGCTCTCTTCAAACCATAAAATAGCACAACCTATATCATCATGATAGTAACTTTTTCCATCTTTTGGGTTTATTACTTGAACAACATAGTTTCTATCACTTATAATCATTTTACATCTTTCACAAATCTCTCTATCAAACTTTACCTCTTTTGGCTTAGTATCAATTTGCGAATTACAAGCTGTAAAAAACAATCCTAAAACCATAACAAACAAAAAACTAAATTTTTTCATCTAAAACAACCTTTCCTAAATCAAGTTCAATTTTTCTATTTACCATATTTGAAACCTCCTCTATTCTATGACTTATAAAGATAGTAAGTCTATTTTTACTATACTCTTTTATAATCTCATAAAAGCTCTCTCTTCCTTTTGGATCAAGATTTGCAGTTGGTTCATCAAATATAAATATCTCTGGTTTTTTTGCTATAGCTATAGCAATTAAAAGTTTCTGTTTCATTCCACCAGATAACTTAAAAAAGATTTTTTTAAAGTGTGATTTTATATCTAAATCCATTTTAGAACAAAGTTCAACTATCTCATCTTTATCTATATTGCTAGATTTAACTGCAAAATTTATAAGCTCTTCAACAGTTAATTTAATAGGTGGTGGAAGTTGTGGAACAAACCCTATTTTTGAAATAGTATCAACTCTATTTTTAAATGGATTAAATCCAGCAACCTCAATCTCTCCATTTGTTGGAATATATTGACCCAATATACTTCTAATAAGAGTGGTTTTTCCAGCTCCATTTTGTCCCATTATTATTACTCTATCCTCTTTGTTTAACTCTAAAGATATATTATCCAATGAGTTTTGTGTCCCAAAAGTTTTTGTAAGGTTTTTTATTTTTATCATATTATCTTCTTTAATTTTGTCTCAAATTTCAGTGAGTCATTGTGGCAAACTTCAACACATCTTCCACAAAGCGTACAATCACCACTAATAACTGTTTGCTCTTTTTTGTTCTCTTTATTTGCATTTGCTTTTGTAATATCCAATACATGAGGAACCAAGCATACATTTGCACAAACTCTACAGTGGTCACAACTATCATCCCAAACTATCTTAGTAGTACTTGCCCAACCAATAAAACCATATGTTGTACCAACAGGACAAACATATCTGCACCAAAATCTTTGTGAGAAAAAAGTATCTACTAAAAATATAGCAATTACAAATACAAAAGCAACACTCCAGCCATATATTAAAGCTCTTGAAAAAATACCAACAACATTTATAATCTCAAAAACCAAATAACCACTAAGAAAAGATAGAAAAAGAAAAATTCCCCAAAATATATATTTGATTTTTGGATTAAATTTATAAGATTTTATAATCTTTTTTCTCTTTAAATATCTATGTAGCTTTTCAGAAATTTCCCCTAAAATTGTATATGGACAAACCCAAGAGCAATAAGCTCTTCCACCAACTAGCATATAAACTACAACTATAGTTAAAGTACCAATTAGTAAGTTTACTGGAATATGGTGTGTACTTGCAAAAACCTGCAAAGTCATAAAAGGGTCAGTTAAGTGAAATCCTAAAAATCTAGAACCACTTAAATCACCTTCAAGCATTTGCAAATCAATATAGTATGAAAATATAAACAATAGATGTACAAAAATAACTACAAGCCATCTATAAAATCTAATTCCAAGCTTTTTTTTACCATCTTTTGTTGTAGTTATAAAAGTATCAAAAAATCCTGTATCTTCTATTGTGGCTCTTGTATTATATTTATCCATAATATCCTCTATTTAAAGTTAGCAATCTCTTGTGCTAATTTTTTTAAATCCTCTTCATTTACATTTATAAATAATCCACTTTGCATTAAACTATTTTCAACTTTACCATTTTTATAATCATCCAGTTTAGACAATAGATACTCATAAGATTGCCCAGCAATACTAGGTGCTACTTTAGTACCTTCTCCAGTTTTTCCATGACATGACGAACATGCAACTTTATAGTAAGCACTAACCTCGTAGTTAGCTTTTTGCCCAGCTTGTTTTTTTAAATCTTCAAGATACTTCTCTTCATCACTTTTTACTACTACTTTTTCAACTTTTGTAGTTTTTTCTTCAACTTTCTCTTGTTCTACTATCTTTTTTGAACCCTCTTGAGAAAGAGTAAGTACAAAAAGAGCCACAAGTACAATAAGTAAAACTAAACCAATAATATTTTTTATTTTCATTATTTATTTTCCCTTACCTCTTTATTTAACAAAGCTATCTCACTAGCTAAGCTTCTAATCTCATCATCTGGCATTTTAGAGATTAAATCCTTCATAAGAACATTTTTTTTCTCACCTGTTTGGTAAACTTTAATAGCTTTAAAAATCTCATCTTCATTTTTATCTAATAAAGATGGTCCAATAACACCATTTGCATAGTTATCATGACAAGCTGAACACTTTTGCATATAGTTTTTACTAAGTCTTTGAGCTAGAATTTTTGCATTTAGCTTTTCATAATTATTTTTTATAGAGATTAATGCACCCAACTCTTTTGTTAGTGGTGTCTCACTACCATCTGGAGATACTCTTACAACCCTATTTCCATCTAAATCGTAAGAGATAAAAGGATTTTCTTTCTCTATATTTGTACTATTTTCTGTAACTGTAATTTTTGGAGTTGAAGTTTTATCCTGTTCACTTTTAGCTCCAACTTCCTCTTTTTTTACACTCTCTAAGACTTTTTTATCATCTTTACTATCACCACATGCAATAAATAGTACTGCAACAACCAAACTTATAAATATTTTTTTCATGAATATATCTCCTCATATTTTACTCTAGGTATTATAACTATAGCTGCTTCATCTTTTACAGGACAAAGCTCTTCACAAACTCCACATCCAACACACTCACTTCTTACTTCTGGATAAAAATTTCCTTTTCCATCACTAACCATTGCAATAGCTTTCTCCTTTTGTGGATATGGACATAAATCTGCACAAATTGTACAAGGCTTACCTACATACTCTTTTACATCATCTAATACTTTTTGCTCTCTCTCATTTTTATTTGAGTGAGTTAAAATCTCACTTATATCTTCAAAATTTACATTTTTTCCCAAAAGGGCTAAGCACTTGCTAGGATTTTTAAGCATCGCAACTCCCATTTGTACTTGCTCTGCTGTTGTAATATCGTGATTTAATGAGCCACTAGGACATGCCAATACACAAGGAAGCAAATCACACAAATAGCACCCTCTAGCTCTTGCATCCACATAAGGAGTTCCTATACTATTTCCACTTGTAATATCAAGTAGTGACAAAGTATGATAAGGACAAACCTGTACACACTGACCACATTTTATACAAGTAGATAAAAACTCTTTTTCATCTAAAGCTCCAGGTGGTCGCAAGAGTGTCTGTTTTGCATTTAATTTTGGAGTAAAATATACCCCTGCTCCTATTAATGAACCAAAAAATAGAGTTCCAGCACCAATTTTTACAAAATCTCTTCTTTTGTTATCACTATTTTGCAATTTTTGCCTCCATTTTTGGATTATTATCTACTGCTAAAAGTTCAGGTTCTGAAAATGGTATAAATTTTGCTAAAAAATTCAATAAATCCATAACAACTGAGCCATAAAAAAACTTTACATTTGGATTATAAAGCCACAGTTTATCAGCATACACATAGTGTTTATATGGAATATCTCCATATCCATCTTTATTTCTATCAAAGCCTTCGTACATATCCCAATAGTTACCATTCCAATCATTAATAGATAGATTATTTCTAGGGGTATCACTAACAACTGGTTCAATATTTCCTTTAATAATATTATCTTTAAAAATACTTCTTTCTCTACTTACTTGAAACTGTATTCCACTACTATTATATAAAATATTATTTCTCTCAAAGATATTTACTGTTCGTGGATGATATGGAGATTGATCAAGATACAAACCTCTTGGATTGTAGATTAAATTATTTTCCAATAGTGTAAAATTTGATGAGTCTTTCATCCCAATTCCTACTCCAAAAGCTCCTAAAGAGTTTTTTACAGTATTACCAATAGCAATAGTTCCACTACTATACATAAAAAATATCCCTACAGAGTTATACTCAAAAAAGTTATTTCTAACCATATTTCTTCCAGCATGCATAAAATGCAAAGAGTATCTATTGTAGCTTCCATAGTTATTCTCTATATTATTTCCACTAGAGTACCAAAGTACAAAATCTCTTGATTTATATATTTTATTTGATAAAAGCTGGTTATCATGAGAACTCCAAAGTCTAATAGCATCCCCTCTGACACCTAGCTCTAAATCTTTTGAAGTGATAAAATTATCAATAACTTTAGACCTATTTACTTGCTCTAAATTTATTCCAAAAAGTGTATCTTCGATATGGTTATTCTCTATAGTTATACTATTTACCTCTTTTGCATGAATTGCACTATCTACTTTTTCAACACTAAAACCACTATTTTCTATAGTCAAATTTTTTATAACTACATTTGAGCTTTTAATCGTAATAACACTACTATCTCCATCTCCTACAACTCTTGCTTTTTTATTAACTCCATCTATAATTAGAGGTTTGTTTATAACTATATTACCTTTATAAACACCCTCTGCAAGAGTTATTTTAGAGCCACTAGGGGCATTATCTATGGCATCTTGTAGCTCATTTGAATATAAAAATATAGAAAAAAAGCTCAAAATATATACTATTTTTTTCATTTATATCTTTTGCTCTTTTCTTTTTGAGAATATTGCTAATATACTTAAAATACTAACTATGATTAAAATATAAAATCCTGTATGAGGGTATGAGTGAGTTGTAAACTGTGCAACTTTACCATCTCCAAATACTGTTGGCATAAATGGTTTTATCTTAAAAGCCCCCCAATCTTGCATATTATGACCATACCAATAGAGCCATCCTGAGTAATCAACTAAAAAAGCTATTGGCAAAACAGCTGGAATAACCATAAGTAGCCAAGATGCTTTTCCATCATAATATAAAAATCCTATCATCATAAGAGTTAGAGCTAAAAAGAAGTATGGAACTACACTTCTTTCAAATTGTCCACCGTGTTCCATAGGATGCATTCCTATATAGTGGTTAATTGTATTCATCTCTTGCACATCTCCACTATATCCATCAAAGTGAAAATATACAGGAATTCCATCTGGGAAAGCCTCTTTTGGGTAGTTTGGAGCTTCTAGTGAAACTCTCCAAACAGGAATACTAGCAACCCCAATCTCAGCTTTATAATCCAACATCTTTTCAAACGAACCTACAGCCCCTTTTGGAGTATTTGGGCTTACATATTGAAAAGAGTGATAAAAATCCCAAATTTTTGCTACATAAGTTGGAATATCTTTTGTATCGTGATTTTTTATTCTCTCCATTATTCCATTAAATCCAATAACTGGAATTGTATAACTAAAAGTTAATAATAGTAGTGCAACAATAGTAAAAATTTGATATTTTTTCATAAATAAATCCTAAATTATTTTAATATTTAGCAAGAAGAGAATCTCCTTGCTAAAATGCTAATTATTGTAAATCAGCGTTTTCGTCAATCCATTTCATATATTCAATAATATTTTTAACCTCTTCTGGTTTCATATTTTGATTTGGCATTCTAAGATTAAATGTCTTAATCATAGCATCTATATATGGGTCGCTATAATATTTTGCAGGATCAAGAATAAAGTCATAAAGGAATTTTTCTCCATTTTCATGTCTTAATAAAGCTCCTGTAATGTCTGGACCAGAACTTACTTGTCCAACAACGTGGCAACCATTACATCCACCTCTTAAGTAAGCCTCTTCACCTAATCTTGCTTTTTCACTCATTTTTGTTGAAAGCTCTTTTGCAAGAAGATTTTTAGCTCTTAAACCAACATCTGCTGTTTTAACCATATATTGCCAAACTTGGTTTTCCCAAAGAATTGCAGTATTCATATCACCAGCTTTAAATGCCTCATCTGCTTTTGCTTTTTCATGAGGAATTTTATTGTATTGATCTAGTGCATCTGTAACCAAAGCTTTAACTTCTGGGTACTTTTCAAAACCTTTCTCTTTTAAGAATTTTACAACACTTTGAATTACATCATCAGTTGCTTTATTTGTAGCAACGATTTTATTATACTCTTTTTGTAACTCTTCAGGAGTCATTTTAGAAACTTTTGCAGCTTTATAGTCTGGATACTGTTTTTTAGGGTCTTTAACTTTTAAATATCCCATCATCTCTAGATGTAAAGCAGAACAAAACTCTGTACAATAGTAAGGGAATACACCCTCTAAATCAGCTTTAAATGTAACAGAAGAAGTTTTTCCAGGCTCTACTGAAGCATGTACATTAAGTCCTGATAGACCAAAAGCATGTGTCTCATCTTGAGCTCTTTCAAGGTTAGTTATATAAATTGTAACTTCATCACCTTTATTTACTTCAATATGTTCAGGATTTAAGTGACTTCTTACAGCAGTCATATAAACTTTAACTTTATTACCATCTCTTTCAACTCTCTCTTGTCCAGCCAAAGTTGCACCTTCGTGAGCTTCACCAGTTCTTGAGTTAGTTCCCATTTTATCATAAGTTTTTTTAGGTTTTATTTTACTTGCATGAATAGATACAACATCATGAGGTTCACCTAAACCAATTGGCATATCATATAAAAGCTCCATTTTATCCCCAGCTAAATCGATTAATTGGTGATTTTGTGGATGTAGTGGACCTACTGGTAAAAATCTATCAATAGATAGTTTATTTAAAGCAATTCCATACTTACCTTTTGGTTTAGTAGATTTTCCTTCCATTGAGTCTAGATGTCCAATATTATAGTGAACATTTACTCTATCAAGAAGTTTTAAATCTCTAAAGTTCCATTTTACTACTTGCGAATCAACATATAGTGAAGTATAAACTATCCCATCTTTTTCATCAAAAGTATTATGTAAAGGCCCTAGTCCCAACTCTAACTGACCATGTAAAGATTTTTTGAAATCTAAAATTGGAATACCATAAGGGTCTTTAGAAGCAAACTCTTTTTTATCAATTTGTTGTTTGATTTTTTCAAAATCAAAAATTGTTACGTGAGTATCAAGTTTTCCACCAATAATGATATACTTTCCATCTGGAGTAACATCAACACCGTGTGGAGATTTTGCTTCAGGAAGCAAGAATAAAGCTCCACCTTTTACAGCAGCTTCAATAGTTACAACTCTATGTCCATTTATAACTTTTGTATTTTTTGGGTCTTTTGCAAGTTTTTCCAAAATTTGCCAGTTGTATAGATGTAAAAAGTCTGTATCATTTCTACTCATACCAGCTTCAAATGGTGGAAGACCTTTTTCAATTCCCCCTGTGTACATCTCAGAGTTAAAGCTATTTGTAAATGCCCATCCCATAGAAGGACCTTTTCCAGCATCACTTAAATCTTGCATGTATGGTGGTAGTTCTAGTGTAAACGACTCTTTCTCATCAATCATACCTTTTGTATAATCAAATTTCCAAAGAGTAACTCCACCTCTATATTTTTCTTCATAAGCTTCAATAGGAACCCAATCATTTTCAAGTGGAGCTGCATATTGACAAGCATCTATAACATACTCTGTATTTGGAGTAATAAAGCTTCCTCCATGAGTACTTTTTAAAACAGGATTTACAACAATTTGTGTAGTTTCAAAATCGTGAAGATTGATAACAGCAATTCTAGGATTTGCTTTATCATTTATAAATAGATAATCTCCTACAAATTCACCATTTTTTTCACTAAAGTTTGGATGGTGAGTATCTCCCCATTTAACCTCTTGCCCTCTTATTTTTCCACTATCAAGAATTTTTTTAGATTCATTATCAAATCCATATCCTTGCCAAGGCTCTGGAGTAAATACACCTATGTATTTTAAAATTCTCATAGATGGAACACCATAAACAATCACTTGACCTGATTGTCCACCTGAACTAAATACATAGTATTCATCTTTCATTCCTGTTGGAACATACGTTTTAGCAGCTGCTAAAACATCTCTTTCAGTAAGACCTCTGTCTTTCATTACTTTTTGCAAATCAGTACTACTTAATGCTGATGTCGCAGAAAATAAAAGCATCGAAGTTAGAATTGATACTTTTTTAAACATATTAACCTCCTACAAAATTAAATACTCTGGAGTTTAACAGATAATTAACACTATTTTATTGTCTAATATCAATATTTTTAAAAATTTTATAAATTTATTATTATAATAACTTATAAACATTATTTGTTTTACTAATCTTGCATAGCTATCTTTAGATATTTTTCCAGCTCATCTTTTGTAACATTCCCTACAAATCTATGTACAAACTTTCCATTTTTATCAAACAAAAACATCTCAGGAACTTTTGTAACATTTAGTTCATCTGCTAGTTTTTGGTTCTCTTCTCCCATCGTAATTGGATAATTAATTTGATACTCTTTAATAAACTCTTTCATCTGCTCAACAGTTTTTTCATCTTGAAAAAGTACTGAAACAATCTCTAAACTATCAGAGTATTTATCTTTTATCTCTCTTAATTTTGGAATTGTTTCAATACAAGGTGGGCACCAAGTTGCAAAAATATCTACAATAACAGCTTTTTTACCTTTAAACTCATCAAAATCTAGTCCATCTTTTGATGTTTTAAATCCAATAAATTTTTCATCTGTTGTTAATAAAACAAAAGAAGTTGGTTCAAACTCTTTTTTTTCTGCCTCTATTTTTGTTTTTGCTAGTGATTTTGCATCAATAGATGAACTACTATCACAAGCTGTAAATAAAAAAACAAAACTACTTAAAACTATAATTAATACTTTTTTCATTCATTCTCCATTTTTGATAACTCTTCTAAAACAACTTTTATTTCATGCTTTTCAAAAAATATATTTCTTGATAATTCATCATTTACTCTTTTTAGAAACTCTATTTTATTACTTCTTTGTAACTCTTTATCATCTTTTGACTCATTTAAAATTTTTAAAAGAGCAATTTTATATCGATTTATTATGTCTAATTTACTTTGTGTTTTTTTTAATATATTTTTATTTGTAAAATATATAAATAAAACAACTAAAATAATAGTTAAAAGAGTTGTTCCTAAATACTCCATTATTTATAAATCTCTTTTTCTACTAAATCAAATAGAGCTTTTTGTGATAAAGAATTTAATAAAACTCCATTTACAAAAAGTGTTGGCGTCCCTCTTACTCCTAAAGCTGTTGCATCAGCTCTATCTTGAGCAATGATTTCATCAATTTTTGGATTATTCATATCAACTTTTAACTTCTCAATATCCAAATTAGGAATCTCTTTTAAAAATTGCCATAAAAGCTCTGGTTTATCAACAGAAGAATAATGTGAAGCCCATAAAGAGTGTTTTTCAAACATCATATTTAAAACATCTTCGTATTTACCTTGAACTCTTGCAGCTTCAAGCATTTGAATTGTAAGTCTAGAGTTTTTATGATTATCCAAATATTTCACGACAATTTGGATATCTTTGTAATACTCTTTATATAACTTCTTAACAACTTCTGAATATATAGCGCATGATTCACACTCTGGATCTAAAAACTCAACAACACTAATATTTTTTTGATTATCACCCATTTTATAAGAGTAATCTCTTAAAAGTAGTTCATTTATATTTGGTGTCGTAGCTACTTGTTCAACTTTTTGCTCACTTTTATAAAAAAATGAAAATCCAATAAAAAGTAGTAAAACCAAAACCAAAGAACCCAAAACCAAAACTTTATTTTGCATATAATTTCCCTTCAAAAATTTTTGTAAAACTCTAACTTAAAAAAGATAACAAAAGATTAAGAAACTCTTCTTTTATAAGCTATTAATAGGATAAAAATAGTTAAAAAAGCAATAAAAGATAGTAAAGGAATCGTAATAAATCCAAAATAGTTCAGATAATCAACACTACAAGGTACTCCACTAATACAAGGTGATAGAGTTTCAGGTATTATTTTTAAAATCAGTAAATTGTGATAAATTGATATAAACAAACCAATAATTACAAGAGGAAAACTATATTTAAAAACTTTATCATCTGGATACAATAAGTTAATTAAAAATATAAAAACTAATGGATACATAAAAATTCTTTGGTACCAACATAAACTACAAGGAATAAAATGCATAATTTCAGAGAAAAAAAGACTTCCTAATGTTGCAAATAAAGAAATAATAAAAGCAAAAAATAGATAATTCAAAACAAAAATCCTTTTAAAATTCAAATAAGTTTTATTCTATCAAAATAATGTTAATATTCGCATATTTTTTGTAGAAGGATTTTATTTGA
>ERZ650302.1572-NODE-1572-length-12667-cov-5.448938_pt1 | contig 12667 bp, 11 predicted proteins | sample MGYA00376238_ERZ650302 | MGnify/ENA primary metagenome ERZ650302 (study PRJEB26733, sample SAMN07839298) | wastewater metagenome | biome: urban; feature: wastewater treatment plant; material: waste water | place: USA: North Carolina | collected 2016-04-28 ... | reverse complement strand
ACATGGATTTTCAGTCCATTGCTCTACCATCTGAGCTAAGGTACCTTTACAATTTAGAGCATTACTGCTTGTTGATTGCGGGTGCAAATATAGAACGATTTTTATATTTTCCAAAACAAATAATAAAAAAAATCAATTTGTATATTTGCACTTCATAAAACAAAACCATGCTTTTAACAATCGATGTTGGAAATTCAAGAATTAAAGTTGCTGTCTTTGAACACAATAAGCAAGTTGACTTTTTTATTTTTGAAACAAATGAAGCGCTAAAAAATTTTAAAAATATTTTTAAAAAATATTCTAATCTTCAAAAAATCATACTTTCTTCGGTCGGAAAACTAGATGAAGACGTGGTGAATTTTATCAAAAGCCAGTTTGAAACAGAAATAATCACACACAAATCGAAGTTTCCTTTCACTAATTTATATTCGACTCCCGAAACTTTAGGAATAGATCGAATGGTTTTAGCCGCTGGCGCTACCTTGATGCATCCTAATCAAAATAGATTAATTATTGATGCCGGAACCTGTATTACTTATGATTTTGTGAATTCTGAAGACCAATATTTGGGAGGTGCAATATCTCCAGGAATTAAAATTAGATACAAGAGTTTAAACAATTACACTTCAAAATTGCCGTTATTATCTTTAAGTGAGGAATTCGACATCATTGGAAACAGCACAAAAAGCGCCATTCACAGCGGTGTAATTAACGGAGTTCTCTTTGAAATTGAAGGGTTTATTTCACAATATTCTCTTAAAAATCAAGATTTAACAATAATTTTAACAGGTGGAGACGCAGAATTTTTGGCTAAAAGATTAAAAAGCACCATATTTGCCAATTCAAATTTCTTACTAGAGAGTTTGAATATCTTATCAATTTATTTAAATGAAAATGATTAAAAAAATAATTGTTGTATTAAGTATTTTTTTCTCTTTAACGTCGTCAGGACAAGAGCAAACATCTTCACCGTATTCATCTTATGGATTAGGGGAGATAAAATATAAAGGAACTACAGATGTAAAAGCTCTTGGCGGTCTTGGAATTGCAGGAGATAGTATCAATATAAACTTACTAAACCCAGCCTCGTATTCTAAAATAAAATTAATCTCATTTGCTGTTGGAGGAACAACATCTTTCACAAATATTCAGAACAACTCTGAATCCGACAAATCAAAAAGAACAAGTCTTGATTATTTGCTAGTAAGCATCCCTTTAAAAAAACTAGGCGTAACTTTTGGTCTTATGCCATATTCATCTGTTGGATACAAAACCAATAGTAATTTAACAGAATTAGACGGAAGTGAAAGATTTAAAACAAAAACAGGAAGCGGTAACGTTAATAAGTTTTTTACTGGATTTGCTTATTCTGTTAATAAAAATCTAAGTTTTGGAATTGATTTTGGATATCACTTTGGAACAACAGAAAACGATTTCACAGAGAGTTTATATTCTCCAATAGTCTTACAATACAGCACAAAAGAGAGAAACACCTCAAAAACAAACGGATATTCTATAAATACAGGAATTCAATATTCAAAAAAAATAAGCTCTAAATTAAATTTATTAACGAGTTTTACTTTCAGCCCTGAAACAAAATTCAAAAACACTAATGATAGAGTTATCGCAACAGTTACTTATTCAAATAGTGGCTCAGAAGCATCTTTCGATGTAAGTGATGTTGTAACAACAAAAATAAACATGATAAATCCCTCAAAATTTAGTTTTGGAGCAGGAATTGGTGAAGCAAAAAAATGGTTAATTGGAACCGACATTACTTTTATTAATAATAAAAAATTAATAAACAGATTTGATATGGGTTCAGCCGTTTCATTTGAAAATTCTACCAGAATTGCTGTAGGTGGATATTATGTTCCTAAATACGATTCCTTTTCAAATTATCTAAACAGAATTGTTTATAGAGCAGGATTTAGATATGAAAACACTGGATTAGTAATAAATAACACCAGTATTAATGATTATGGCATGAATTTTGGACTAGGTTTACCAGTTGGTCTTTCCAGAATAAACTTAGGTGTTGAATTTGGAAAAAAAGGAACAACGTCAAACAACTTAATAGAAGAAAATTATTTTAACCTAAGTGTAGGTTTATCATTAAATGATATTTGGTTTAAGAAAAGAAAAATTGATTAATTATTTATAGCACCCAAAAAATGAAAACGAAATTAACATTATTATTTATAGCTTTAACTAGTTTTTTTGTTCAGGCTCAAAATACGGAAGCTTGTACAGAAACACTAAGCTTAATGTCAACTTCTGTAAAAGCAAAAGATGTTACGGCTTACGACTATTTAACAACTTTAAGAAAAGATTGTCCTTCTTTCCATAAAAGCATTTACACTTTAGGAGAATTTGCAGTTAAATTGAAAATCGAAAAAGCAACAACTCCTCAAGACAAAGAAAAGTACGTTCGTGATTTATTAAAATTATATGATGAGCACGATCAATATTTTCCTGGAAATGGCGCTGGAAATAAAATGAAAAAAGGTTTAGTTTTGTTTGAAAACAAAGTTGGAACAACTGATGAAGTATTTCAATTATTAGATGTTGCATTCAAAACTGACTATGCAAACTTTAAGTATGCAAAAGCGATGTATGTTTATTTCGAAATTTTAGTAAACAACCACAAAGCCAACAAAGGTGTAGAATTACAACAAGTATTTGATAAATATGACGATATTTCAAAAAAACTTGACGAGGAAGAAAAAGAATTATCTGAAGAAAATGATAGCTTTTTAACAAAAGAAGAAGCTGGGCAAGTTTTAACAGACAAAGAGAAAGCCAGAAAAACTAGAATTGAAAATAGTTTAGAAATTTTTGGAAATGTTAGAAATGACATGGACAATATTGTTCTAGAATTATCTACTTGTGAAAAACTTATTCCATTTTACCAAAAAGGATTTGAGTTAAACAAAACGAATGAAGAGTGGTTAAAAAGAGCCGCAAATCGTTTAGATGTAAAAGGATGTGATTCTGACCCAATATTCTCAAAAATATCTGAAGCACTTTACAAATTAAATCCAAGTGCTGAAGCTGCGTATCAGTTAGGTGTAGTGGAAATTCAAAGAAAAAACACTACTAAAGCTTTAGATTATTTTAATCAAGCCGCTAACTTATTCACAGACAACACTAAGAAAGCAAATGTGTATTACAGAATTGCAGTAATGTATAGTAAATCAAACAAAGTACAAGCTCGTACCTATGCAAGAAAAGCATTAGCTGTAAAACCATCTTTCGGTAAAGCCTATTTATTAATTGCACAACTATATAGTAGTAATATCAACGATTGTGGTGCAACTCAATTCGAAAAACGAGCTGTATATTGGTTAGCCGCTCAATATTGTGATAAAGCTGGTGCAGTAGATTCTTCAATAAAAGGATTAGCAAACAAAACAGCAGCTAGCTATAGAGCAGCCGCACCTTCTACTTCTGAAATTTTTTCAGAAGGAAAGCAAGGACAACGAATTGCTTTTAACTGTTGGATTGGTGAAAGCGTAGTTGTACCAAACATTGGTAAATAGTGAAACTATTCATTAAAAATAATATTCTAAACATGGTCACGATTTTTATCGTGACTATGTTTTTTTCATGTGAAAGCGACATCAAAAAAGTACAACAACTTAGCGAAACAAGTTTTATACCTACTGGAGAAGCCGACACCATCAATTTAAAGTATACCGATTCTGGACAAATTAAATCTATTTTAAAAAGTCCAAAAATGTTAGATTACAGTAACATCACAAATCCATTTACAGAGTTCCCAAAAGGCATCCATGTTACATTAATTGACAATAAAGGAAATACTACCACCGTTGTTGCAAACTACGCCATTTCCTACAAAAAAACGAATATCATTGATCTTCAGGGCAATGTAATTATTAGCTCTCAAAATGGTAAAAAACTAGAAACTTCTCAATTGTATTTTGATCAAAAAAACGAATGGTTTTTTACAGAAAAACACTTTAAATACACAGACGAAGCAGGAGGTTATTTAGAAGGACCTGGTGTTGATTTCAGCAAAGACTTTAAAATTTTTAACATGCAACAAAGTAGTGGCGAAGTAAACACTACTGACAAATAATTGTTTTTCAATCTCCTTTTTATTACATTTGATAAAATTAATTTACCATGACATACTTAAAATTTATCCAATATATCTATTTAATTTTTGCAGTTTTCTTTCTATACGATGCTTTTAGAAAATATCAAGAAGGAAAAGAATTAAGTGACATAGGTTTAAGTTTAATTATTGCTGGTGTTTCAGTAGGAATGTTTTTCTTTAGAAGACATTTTCACAACAAATACCAAAAAAAATAAACATTAAATGGAGATAGCCATTATTGTAATTTGCTTACTACTTTCGGCTTTCTTTTCTGGAATGGAAATCGCTTATGTTTCTTCAAACAAAGTATATTTATCTATAGAGAAAAGACAACAAAACTTTAATGCCTCTATCCTTAATAAACTTACAGAAAAACCTTCACAGTTTATAACTTCAATGCTCCTTGGAAACAACGTTGTATTAGTAGTTTATGGTATTTATTCTGGAGATTTAATCATCAATTGGTTAGAAGGCTTTTTTGAATTTACAGCATTTATTGGATTGCTGCTCCAAACATTAATTTCAACCGCAATCATCTTATTAACAGCAGAATTTCTTCCAAAAGTTTTCTTTCAAATTTATGCCAATTCCTTTATTAAGTTTTTTGCCGTTCCAAGTTATTTCTTTTATCAATTATTCTTTTGGCCAACAAAATTTATCATTTGGATTTCAGATATCATCTTAAGAACGTTCTTTAAAACTCCTGGCGATCAAGTAAAAGAATATTTCAGTAAAGTAGAATTAGGAAACTATATTACAGAACAAATGAACAATGTTTCGCAAGACAATGAAATAGATTCCGAAATTCAAATATTCCAAAATGCACTTGAGTTTTCCGATTTGAAAGCGAGAGATATTATGACGCCGAGAACCGAGATTAGTGGTGTTGACATTTTAGATTCTATTTCAGAACTAAAAGATTTATTTGTAACAACAGGTTATTCTAAATTACTCATTTACCAAAATTCTATTGATGATATTTTAGGATATGTGCATTCATTCGAATTGTTCAAAAAACCTAAAACTATCAAAAGTATAATGATTCCTGTGGAATATATTCCAGAAACAATTTATATCAAAGATGCTTTAGATTTACTAACCAAAAAAAGAAAAAGTATTGCAGTAGTTTTAGATGAATATGGCGGAACATCTGGAATCATAACCGTAGAAGATATTATTGAACAACTTTTTGGAGAAATTGAAGACGAACATGATTTAGACGAAGAATTAATAGACGAAATCATAGAAGAAAACACATATTTGTTCTCTGCCCGACTAGAAGTTGAATTCTTAAATGAAAAGTACAACTTACAAATTCCAGAATCGGATTCGTACACAACTTTAGGCGGTTACATTGTAAATCACACAAAGGAAATTCCGACAAATGAAGAAAAAATCATAATCGAGAATTTTGAAATTATCATCCATTCGGCTAGTAATAAAAAAATAGAATTGGTTCGTTTTTCGGTAAAAGAAGAAAAAAGATAAAAATCTTTAAAAATTTGAAGTAAAATATGACTTTACTATTTTATTATTAAATAGATAATTGTATTTTCGCCCTCTGAAAAAAATTAAACACAAATAAAAATGGCAGTTTTATCTAAAATTAGACAACGTTCATTCTTCCTAATTATTATCATTGCTTTAGCATTGTTTTCATTTGTATTAGCAGATGTAATTCAAAGTGGTACATTTAGCACAGGAGCTAATAATGTAGGTTCAGTTAACGGAACAGACATTGAAGCAAAAGAATTTATGCAAAATGTTTCAAACATTGAAAAACAAGGTCAAGGTACTAGCACTACTCAAGCAATGAATAGCGCTTGGGAACAAGAAGTTAGAAGAATTATCCTTACAGAAGAATTCGATAAATTAGGTTTAAAAATTGGTAACGAACAATTAATTAACGTTATCAAACAAAATCCTAACTTAGCTCAAAATCCTCAATTTTTGAATGCTGCTGGTCAATTTGACGAAAATAAATTCAAAGAATTTTTGAAAGGAATCAAAAATGCTCCAGACCAAACACAATGGACAGAGTGGAAAACGTTTGAAAAAAATATTGAAAGATATGCTGTAGAGCAAATGTACAACACTATGATAAAGTCTGGTGTTTACACTACCAAAGCAGAAGGTAAATTCCAATACAAATTAGAAAACGACAAAGTAGATTTCGAATATGTAACTGTTGCTTTTTCAACTGTAAATGATGATCAAGTTAAAGTTTCTGATGCTGAGATTATCGACTTTATGAAAAAATCTCCTAAAAAATACAAATCTGAAAATACAACAAGTATTGATTTCGTTTTAGTAGAAAACAAACCATCAAAAGAAGACGAACAAGCAATGTTATCTTCAATTGGTGATGTTAAAGTAAAATTTGACTCAGTTGCAAATGTTGGAGAATTTGTAAATGCTAATTCAGATATTAAATTTGATTCTACTTATTTAGCGAAAAAAGATTTACCTCTTGATTACCAAGAAGCATTATTCAACTTACCTGTTGGAGGTGTTTATGGACCATACGTTTTCAACGGACACCAATGTATTTCTAGAATGATTGCTAAAAAAGGAAATGCTAGCGCTAAAGCTAGTCATATTTTATTAGCTTACAAAGGAGCTCCTCAATCTACTGCAACCAGAACAAAAGAAGAAGCTCAAGCTTTAGCAAATGACTTATTAGCTCAAGCAAAAGCAAATCCAGGAAACTTTGCTATGTTAGCAATGACAAACTCAGACGATCCAGGATCTAAAAATAATGGTGGTGAATATGACAATATCACTCCAGGACAAATGGTACCTAAATTTAATGACTTCGTATTCAATAATCCTGTAGGCTCTATCGGTGTTGTTGAAACTGATTTTGGTTTCCACGTAATTAAAGTTATGGATAAATATGATGCCGTTCTAATGGGGACTGTAGCTCAAAAAATTCAACCATCTGAGGCAACTATTGATGCTATTTACACAAAAGCAAGTCAATTAGAAGCTGATGCTAATGAAAATTCAGATTTTGCAGCTTTAGCTAAAAAAGCAGGATTAGAAGTAATACCAGCTACTAACTTAAAAGGATTCGACGAGTACGTTCAAGGAGTGGGTTCTCAAAGAGAAATCATCAGATGGTCATTCAATAAAGATACAGAAATTGGTGATGTTAGACGTTTTGAAGTTCCTCAAGGTTTTGTTATTGCAAAATTAAAAGACAAAAACGAAAGTGGTTTATTACCAATTGACATAGCAAAACAACAAGTTGAACCAATCATTAAAAATCAGAAAAAAGCTGAAATTATTAAGAAAAAAATGAGTGGTGCTTCTTTAGAAGCAGTTGCAAAAGCTTCTGGAGCTTCTGTTCAACCTGCTATGGGAGTTTCATTAAAAATGCCAGTTATTCCTAACATCGGTAATGAACCTAAAGTTGTAGGTAAAGCTTTTGGATTAGCTGCAGGTAAAACTTCTGAAGTTATTGAAGGAAACTCAGGTATGTTTATGGTAAGAGCTAAAGCTGTAACTAAAGCACCTGAAGTACCAAGTTACACAACTTACATTACTCAAGATAGAACTCAAAATCAATCATACGCTATCTCTAAAGCATACACAGCTTTAAAAGATAAAGCAGAGATCAAAGATAACAGAGCTAACTTCTAAGAAGAGTTTCATATAATAAAAAAGGCTATCCGAAAATCGTGATAGCCTTTTTTTATTTAATTTGTTTTATAACATAGGTTACAATACCCCAAATTATAAATTCGTTATGTGGTTCTATTTGAATGGGAGCATAACTTGGATTTTCGGGCATTAAGAAAACAGCTTCATCAGTTTTCTTGATTCGTTTTACTGTAAACTCACCGTCTATAAAACAAACTGCTACAGCATTATTTCTTGACTCAAGACTTCTGTCAATTACTAAAATATCACCATCATCAATCCCTGCTCCTATCATGGAGTTTCCACTTGCTTTGGCATAAAAGGTTGCTTCTTTATTCTTAATCAACAAATGATCTAAACTTACTTTTGATTCTTCAAAATCAGCTGCAGGCGAAGGAAATCCCGCTTTAATTTCACTCGAAATAAATGAGGTTTCAATCGGATTTTCAAAATCAGGAACGAAGAAAGTTATTTTGGAATTTACTTGCATTTTACTTCTAGTAATTCGTTAAAATTCGTAGTATATCGATTGGATAAATGGTTTTGCTTCATTTTCCAAGTACGTTTTAAATCTTGTGACGCTAATCTAAGTTTACGTTCACCTGTTTTCGCTTGAACCGCATCCATAACTTCCATGAGTTTTTGGTATTTGGGATTCTCCTCATCAAAAAGTTTAAATTGGCGTTGAGAAGAAGGTACAATCTCTGAAACTATAACACCTGCTTTTTTGTAAGCGGTTCCTTCTTGATACAAATCTTTCAACATCATAATAGCGGTTTGACTAATTGAAAAAGAAGTATTGGAAGGAAAAGATAAAGTTTGCATGCGATAAAAACTATACTTTTCACCATTAGCGTTGAATGGATCCTTTCGCAAATACAAAGTAACCGCATTGCAACAGGAATTTTGTTTACGCAATTTCTCAGAACAAACACTTGCAAAAGTTACTACTCGCTCTTTGAGTTCATTAAAATCAGTAATATCTTTTTCGAAACTTCTCGTTACAGCGATATTTTTTTTTGCCTTAGGTTCTTCCATTTCTAAAACTGAATTCCCTTCTAATTCATACTTCAAACGCATTCCTACAACGCCCATTTCTTTGCGAATAAAGGCTTCGTTATGCGGAAGTGTAAAATCATAAGCCGTTTTAATGTTTTTTGCTTGCATTTTTTTGGTTAAACGAAAACCAATACCCCAAACATCTTCAATTTTAGTCCATTTTAAGGCTTTAATTCGTTTTTCTTCGGTATCGATAACATAAACCCCATTTGTACGTTCTGGAAATTTTTTAGCTATTTTATTAGCTACTTTTGAAAGTGCTTTTGTAGGCGCAAAACCGATTCCAATAGGAATACTCAACCATTTCAAAATTCTGTGTTGGATTTCTGCACCATAAACATTGAAATCAGGAATTGTCATTCCTGAAAAATTCAAAAAAGCCTCGTCGATGCTATACACCTCAACATTTGGCGTATAATTTTCTAAGATTTTCATCACTCTATGACTTAAATCGCCATACAACGCATAATTGGAAGAGAAAACGTGAATATCATGTTGCTTTAACAAATCGCGAAATTGAAATTCAGGTGCGCCCATAGGAATTCCTAATGCTTTAGCTTCATTACTACGCGAAATAATACAACCATCATTATTAGACAAAACCACAACAGGTTTGCCATTTAACTGAGGTTGGAAAACACGTTCACACGAAACGTAAAAGTTATTACAATCAACTAAAGCATACATTTTGTAAAGTTACCGCAACTTTTACAAAAAGAAAATGAGTCAATTGTTAATGTTAATAAAAAAACCCAACAACTAGCAAAAGTCGTTGGGTTAATAAATTATATAAAATCAAACTACAGCTAGTCATTCAGTTTTAAAACCGCCATAAACGCTTCTTGCGGAATTTCTACGTTTCCTACTTGACGCATACGTTTTTTACCTTTTTTCTGTTTCTCTAAAAGTTTACGTTTACGAGAAATATCTCCTCCGTAACATTTTGCTGTTACGTCTTTTCTTAATGCTTTAATAGTTTCACGAGCGATAACTTTTGCTCCGATTGCAGCCTGAATTGGAATATCAAACTGCTGTCTTGGGATTAATTCTTTTAATTTCTCACACATTTTTTTACCAATGTTGTAAGCATTACTTTCGTGAATTAAAGCCGAAAGCGCATCTACTGGTTGTGCATTTAACAATACGTCCAAACGGACTAATTTCGACTCGCGCATTCCTATTGGATGATAATCAAAAGAAGCATATCCTTTAGAAACTGTTTTTAATCTATCGTAAAAATCGAATACGATTTCCGCTAATGGCATATCGAAATTTAATTCAACACGTTCAGTTGTTAAATACGTTTGATTTGTAATTAAACCACGTTTTTCGATACACAAACTCATTACATTTCCTACGAAATCTGATTTTGTAATAATCGTAGCTTTGATATATGGCTCTTCTACTCTATCTAATTTTGAAGGTTCTGGTAAATCCGAAGGATTGTTTACAATTAAGATTGTATCAGGTTCTTTTTTAGTGTACGCATGATACGAAACGTTAGGAACCGTTGTAATAACCGTCATATCAAACTCACGCTCTAAACGTTCTTGGATAATTTCCATGTGTAACATTCCTAAGAATCCACAACGGAAACCAAATCCTAAAGCAGCCGAACTCTCAGCAGCAAATACTAACGAAGCATCATTCAACTGAAGTTTCTCCATCGAAGCACGTAAATCTTCGTAATCTTCTGTATCTACCGGATAAATTCCAGCGAAAACCATTGGTTTTACATCTTCAAATCCTTGAATAGCATTTGTTGTAGGTTCTTTTGCATCGGTAATTGTATCTCCTACTTTTACTTCTTTTGCTTCTTTAATTCCCGAAACTAAGTAACCAACATCTCCAGTCGAAATGACATTTTTGGGAACTTGATTTAATTTCAATGTCCCAACTTCATCCGCGTAATATTCGTTTCCAGTCGCCATGAATTTAATCTTCTGACCTTTTTTGATTTCTCCGTTAAGAACACGGAAAATAACCTCAATTCCTCTAAAAGGATTGTAATGTGAATCGAAAATCAACGCTTGAAGCGGTTCATCTTTATCTCCTTTTGGAGCTGGAATTTTCTCAATAATAGCTGCCAAAATATTTTCAACACCAAAACCTGTTTTTCCAGAAGCGTGAATAATATCTTCTAAATCACAACCCAGTAAATCAATAATGTCATCACTAACTTCCTCAGGATTAGCACTTGGTAAATCCACTTTATTTAAAACCGGAATAATTTCCAAGTCGTTTTCTAAGGCCAAATACAAATTCGAAATCGTTTGTGCCTGAATACTTTGCGCTGCATCTACAATCAACAAAGCTCCTTCACAAGCGGCAATCGAACGAGAAACCTCATATGAGAAATCCACGTGACCAGGAGTGTCGATTAAGTTTAAGATATAATCTTCTCCTTTGTATTTGTACTCCATTTGAATGGCGTGACTTTTTATGGTAATCCCACGTTCGCGCTCTAAGTCCATGTTATCTAGTAACTGAGCTTTTTCTTCGCGAGCCGAAACGGTTTGTGTAGCACTCAACAATCTGTCGGCTAACGTACTTTTTCCGTGGTCAATGTGTGCAATAATGCAGAAATTTCTAATGTGTTTCATTCTTCAAGTTCAATGTCAAGTTCAAATTTCAATAGCAATTCTTTCGAACAATTAATCTGCAAATATAAAGCAAAGTTTTGATTTATAAGGCTGAAACTTGAAACCTTAAACTTGAAACCAACAAAAATTTGTATTTTTGCAAAAAAATTGAAGCACCATGCCTAAAATTGGTAACATCATACTACCCGATTTTCCTTTATTATTAGCCCCAATGGAAGACGTGAGCGACCCACCATTTCGTCGTTTATGCAAATTACATGGTGCTGATTTGATGTATTCTGAATTTATTTCTTCGGAAGGATTGATTCGTGATGCCATGAAAAGCAAGCAAAAATTGGATATTTTCGATTACGAACGTCCGGTGGGAATTCAGATTTTTGGTGGTGATGAAGAGGCAATGGAAATGAGTGCTAAAATCGTAGATACCGTTCAACCTGATTTGGTGGATATTAATTTTGGTTGCCCTGTAAAAAAAGTCGTTTGTAAAGGTGCTGGAGCAGGCGTTTTGAAAGATGTTGATTTGATGGTGCGTTTAACCAAAGCCGTTATCAAAGGAACGAGTTTACCTGTTACGGTAAAAACACGTTTGGGTTGGGACGAAAGTTCTATTAATATTGATGAAGTTGCGGAACGTTTGCAAGATATTGGCGTGCAAGCCTTAACAGTTCATGCCAGAACGCGCGCTCAAATGTATAAAGGACATTCTGATTGGAGTCATATCGAACGTGTAAAAAATAATCCGAGAATTACAATGCCAATTTTTGGAAATGGTGATATTGATTCACCTGAAAAAGCATTGGAATACAAAAACAAATACGGTTTAGATGGTATGATGATTGGTCGTGCTGCGATTGGTTATCCTTGGATTTTTAATGAAATTAAACATTATTTCGCCACAGGAGAAAAATTAGCACCACCAAGCATGAACGACCGAATTGAAGCTGCTAAAAACCACTTAATTTGGAGTATTGAATGGAAAGGCGAACGTTTAGGAATTAACGAAATGCGTCGTCATTATACCAATTATTTCAAAGGAATTCACGGTTTTAAAGAATACAAACAAAAATTGGTTACTACTGACGGTATCAATCAATTGTTAGATGTGTTTACGGAAATTGAGCAGGTTTATGCGGATTATGTTTTTGAGGGGTAATTATCTACCCATGATAAACTCTAGAAAATACAATCTTCCCGTCTTTAATTTCTAAAACTTCGGCTACCAACATATCGGGTTCAC